>Ga0315286_10000314_pt1 | contig 39779 bp, 37 predicted proteins | sample YL17G10_0_MG_FD_205038 | JGI IMG/M metagenome (GOLD analysis project Ga0315286, IMG submission 205038) | Sediment microbial communities from Yellowstone Lake, YNP, Wyoming, USA - YL17G10_0 | ecosystem: Environmental > Aquatic > Freshwater > Lake > Sediment | place: USA: Wyoming | collected...
CCCGAGCTGTACTCGATGCAGGACCTTCAGGAAGACCGCGAGAGGATGGGCACGATCATCTACAACCGCGAGCTCATGAACGTCTGTCAGGATGACAGCGAGGCGATCGTCAAGTCCAAGTGGCTGACGGCGTGGGAGTACGACTCCGACGTCAAGTGGGCGTCCCTGCTGCAGACTCGAGACGTCCGGATCGAGAGCGTCGTCTTGGGCAACGACCCGTCGACCGGCGAGAAGGAGACGGGAGATCCCGCGGGGTACGCCGTCGTCGTCAAGACGCGCGGCCCGGGCACCCGGTACGACTACTGGATCGAGCAGCTGCACAACGAAGTCATGTCCTGGGACAACCGGCTCGCTCAGCTCGAGAGGATGCACTCAGCCCAGAACTCCCGCGGCCCGGAGCACCGGGTCAAGCGGGCGTACGTGGAGGGGATCGGCGGATTCAAGGACTACGCGAACCAGGCGAAGGCGAGGACGTCTCTCCCGATCGAGGTGGTCCACTGGGTGAAGGGGAAGAAGGCGAACCTCGCCGCGAAGTCCGGGCACTTCGAGTTCGGCCGCGTGCACCTCTCGAGCAAGATCCAGAAGAACTTGCGGGACGAGCTGCTCTCGCAGCTGACGCAGAACGAGCCGAAGCACGATGACCTCCGCGACGCAGTCCTGCTGTGTCTCGAGGATCCCACCATGAGCATGAGGGACTGGGTATGATCAAGGTAGGGGATAATGTCCGCGACAAGACCTTCGGCAAGTTCTCTCGAGGGGTCGTGATCGCGATCATCGGTGACCGTGCGACGATCAAGTACGACGCTGGTGGGACGCATGATGGGGTGTCGATCAGTGACTTGGAGGTCTGCAACGCCATGAAGAAGACCGGCATCTACGCGAAGATAGCAGCATCCGTCCGGGAGCTCATGAACTCTGAACCCTCCTGCGCGGTCTGCGGCAAGACCCGGCACGAGGCCGGCGAGCTCGACACGATCGACGGACGCCTCGTATGCGAGCCATGCTCCGGCCAGCAGTTTTACCAGCAACCGAACTCGAATGCCGCTCCCCTCACCTGCGAGTGCGGCCATCCCATGGCAGAGCACCAGCTCGACGATGAGCTAAACGACAAGTGCACCCGGTGCGACTGCTTGTCGGCGATGGTGAAGGAGAACTCCGGCCGCTTCAAGCTCGGCGACGTCGTCCGCATGACGAAGGCCAAGCAGGACCGTTCGCTGTGGCGCGGCGACGATGTCATCTGCAGCATCGTGACGGTGTACGAACCTGGGGACCGGTTCGACTACCAGCTCAAGGTCCGGGTGAAGGGAGACTCGAACACCGGGTCCACGGAAGTCAAGGAGTCGGAGATCGAGCTGGCGAACTCCGTCGATCAAGGCCCTACGTGCTCATGTGGTCATTACAAAGCGGCACACCGGAATGACGGTGAATGCGAATTCTGTGGCTGGAAGTGCAAGTCGTACAAGGAAGTGGGGAACTCCAAGTGGCTGTCAGCCGTCCCCTCCGCGTGTCAGGCGTGCAAGCAGCCCTTCACGGGCGGAGTCTTCCACGACGCGCCCACCGAACCAGGCGGTCCCTGGGGCCTGATCTGCGAGGCGTGCTCTAAGAAAGGAAAGGCAGCCGGGGCGACCGCGGGACAGAAGTATGATCTCACGACCAAGGAGAAGTTGAACGCGGGAGACAAGACGATCAAGTACAAGGGGTACTCGATCACCTCGGAATCTACCGGCGATGTCATTGTCGGGAAACCGAATGGTGATTACGCGTATAATACGTACAACGTCGCCGATGCTAAGCGGTGGATCGATGATCGATCGGAGAGAGGGAACGCCGCCTACAAGGGCGCCCGCGTGTACTCACGGATCAACCCTACTGATCATGGGACCGTGGTGGAGACTGACGGGGACTCTGCCCTGGTGGACTGGGATGGATCGGGGAAGGCGTGGATCGGACAGAGGGACCTCGTACGGATGGAGAAGACGAACTCCGCCGCCTCGGACTTTGAGCACCATGTCCACGCGTGCCCCACTTGCAACTGGGAGACGGAGCGGGAGAAGCTCTGTCCCAAGGGGCAGGAGCTCTACGACAAGTTCATGACAGAGCCCGGATCCCGGATGGGGGAGAGAGGTAATGCGAGCATACCTCGCTGTCCGAATTGTGGGGATCGGTTGTATAAGGTCAAGGAGTGGGACGACTCGACTTCCTTTGAGTGTCGAACCTGCGGTGATCAAAACGTAAAGCCGGCGAAGAACTCTGGCGGTCCTCACGCCGACGCCGCCTTCGACGCGCACGCCTCCGAGTGCCCGGAGTGCGGAGCGGGGAAGCCGTGCGCCAAGGGACTGGAGATCAAGAACGCCCGCGACTACGGCGACCTGAACGACGACACCATGGTTAAGTGCCCGGAGTGTGGGAAGGTCCAGCGTTACGGTGCGATGTACTCGTTCGGCGCGTGCACCGACCCGAAGTGCAGCTTCGAGGTCACCGACGAGACGGTGGGACTGGGACTCCCGAGGGCGAACTCTTCCGATATCATGGGCCAGTGCAAGTCCTGCGGCCACGACATCGAGGTGGAGGAGAATTCCGTCGACGTCAACCCCACGTGCACCTGCGGTCACTCCCTCCAGGATCACGCCATCGATGGGATCTGCGAGACGTGCCGGTGCCCGGAGTTCACGCTCGAGTCGAAGCTGTACACCCAGCCGATCTCGATGAATGCGAACGCCTCCAAGGCCTGCCCGTCCTGCGGCGCGGAGATGCACGTGAGCAACCCTCAGGCTCCCGGACTCATCCAGCGCCAGTGCACGAAGTGCGGCGAGGAGACGCAGGGGGAGGAGGGACTGAGGGAGTACGGTAACACTGTCGAGATGGTGTACGACATGCGCAGTTACGATGAGGTCCTGAAGTGCAAGTGTGGGCACTCGATTCGACAACACGAGGAGTTCGGTAAGGAACCGTGCGAGAAGTGTGATTGTATTGGATACGATGGACCACACATCGGAGATGCTGCAACGGAAGCCAAGATCAAAAAGATCCCGATGCGCGGGAACTCCAAGGGCTACTGTCCCGACTGCAAAACTGAATTGTGCGAGTGCGGTCGTTGCCATAATGTAGTTTGTGGAAAGAGTCCGGTCTGCCGTCGACCTGGGAAAGATACGAGCCCGAAATGCTCGTGCGGGCACTCGAAACTTGATCACGTCGGAAATGGGGAGTGTATCAAGTGCGGAGAAGGTGAGTGCACGTATTTCGACTTACGGAACACTGCATCTCCCGCCAAGAAGTGCCCGGAGTGCGGGAAGGAGATGTGGCTGATCGACGCCGGGGACGAGAGGGTGTGGACTTGCGTCAGCTGCGAGCACCACGAGAAGGCGAATGCCTCTTCCTTTAAGAAAGGTGACCGCGTGCGCGTCGTGCGGCTCGTCAAGGATCCCGAGGGCGAGGAGGACATCACACCAGGCGCGACGGGCGTCGTGTCGGACGTCTCCGGCGGCTTGGTCTCCGCAGACATGAACCCAGGCGGCCCGTGGCAGGGGCACACGGTCGACTTCCTGCCGGCGGACCTCGAGCTGAAGAACGCCGTCGGCGACGCCGAGTACGACGAACACCTGAAGAAGTGTGGGATCTGCAGCAAGGCGCAACGCCCCGCCGACCTGTGCGAGAAGGGGAGGGACCTCAAGGAGAAGGGGAACGCCTCCGACTGCCTGGCCTGCGGCCACAGCGCCCAGCTCCACGACCGCGTCGACCGGGGTTGCACCTTCAAGGGGTGCCCGTGTCAGCAGTACGACTCGCGGGAGTATAAGAACTCCGACCCCTTCGACCCGAACTTCAAGAGGCTAGCTGATCATCTCGGTTCGTGCGAGAAGTGCAAGACTCTACTCGGAAATCCGCACGCACGGGGATCAGGATTTAATAGAGACGTGTGCCAGGTCGGCTATGATCTAGATCAGAAGGCTAAGTTCACGGACAAAGAAAACTCCGACCCCGACAAGGAGGCCCTCTCCCGCGACGTGACCGAGGAGGAGTCCGCGATCCGGCTCTACGAGAAGCAGGCCGCCGACGCCAAGCGCCCCCACGTCAAGGAGCTCATCGAGCACGTCGTCAAGGACGAGCGCGAGCACGTCCGCGAGTTCGAGGAGCAGCTGAAGGACGTGGACAAGGCGGGGGCGGTCGAGAACGACATGACCGAGAAACGAGGTGAGTACAACGGAGTTAGGTATAAAGTTCAATTCGGGGGCGACGCAGGCAAGTCCGGAATCTGGTCGGGGTACGATAATGATGGATTCCGAATTATATTTGCTATGTCCAAAGAAGAGTTCGAGAGAAAGGTAGATTCCGGTAGTACGGCGTACGCCGGTACTAAAAAGGCACGGGATCGATACCTAAAAGACAAGGGGCGTGGTAACTCCGCTGCGAAGGGGGTCCGCCCCTATGAGGACCTGAAGTATGAGGTCAAACCTGGAGGTAAGATTCAGGTCGGTCACAAGTGTGCTCACGGCGGCGGTGAGTGGCTTTGGTACGACAACGGCGGTCGCTGCAGCCAGTGCAAAGAAGTTTACAGCGTTCCGGAGTCCCTTGCGAACGCCTCCTCCGCCCACTGCGACGCGTGCGGCCACAACCACCCGGCTCCCCTCGCGACGTGCAACACGCCGACCGAGCTCGGGATCTGCAGGTGCCCGAAGGTCTGGAAGAAGGTGGAGCCGGAGACGAAGAACGTGGAGGATGCCGAGGGCCACGAGCATGACGAGAGCGGCAAGTTCACTTCCGGCGGAGAAGGTGGGGGATCCACTCCAGCCAAGGATCCGGTACTCGCGGTAGAGGACCGATTCGATGCGGAGAAGAAAGCCGAGGCAGCCGCCAAGGCACAAGCGAAGAAGGAGCGCATGGCCCGCATCCGAGAGGCGAACAAGAAGCACAATGCTGCAGACGAAGACGACTGCCGGTCCTGCGGCCACCGACGCAGCAAGCATTCCGGGAATAAGTGCTCCGACTGCTACGCCGGGCGGCTGTACGCGCACAAGTTCACCGAGAAGGGAGAGCCGACGGCCCCGCTGGGTGACATCGACAACGCCTTGACTCCAAAAGAACAGTGGTTGTTTCAAGAGTACGGTCAAGCCGGAGTCGATGAGTTCAGAAAAGCCAAGACGGATACCGAGCGCAACGATGTTATCGCGTACGGGCCGGGTAAGGGAAATCCGAACTTTGGAAAAGGATTGAAGAACGCCAACGACATGACCAACATCCCCGCCGCCGCGTGCGGCAAGTGCGGGGGCTGGACCGACTTTGGCGGCATGAGCCAGCACGCCGACTCCAAGGTGCCCGTGTCCGGGCGCACCGGATGCACCTGCCGGGGCAAGTGGCGCGAGGGCGCTGACGGCAACCCTCCTGGCTACGTCGACCTCAAGGACCCGTCGGGCGCAGAGGCGCGGAGGGCGTTGGGGAACGCCTCCACCGACGACGACCGGACGATGTTCGGCGTGCGCTACCGCAAGGGGATGAAGAGCACCCCAGGCCAGAAGTTCTTCAAGACGGCGGACGCCCGCTCCAAGTGGGTCGAGCAGCAGGGCGGTGACATCGAGGTCGACGCCTACACGGATCCACAGGGCAACGCCGTCCCCGACATCCAGACCCCCGACTCCCGCGAGAATGCGCGCGAGAACGCCTTCACCATGATTTGCCCCGTTTGCGACGACGCGGTCGCGCCGGCGGTCAACCCCGAGACCGGGATCAAGAGCTGCTCCAAGTGCGGGTCGGCGGACTTGTTGGTCGACCCAGACGAGAACGCCGTCCCCGACATCCAGACCCCCGACTCCCGCGAGAACTACGGCGGGCGGCAGTACGGGTCGAGGGAGTACCAGAACGATGACGACTCGCCACTCACCCCCGGTGCAGGTCGCTTCTCCAAAGTTTCGAGGGAAGACGACAAGCGTTTCGTCGTGTACAAGGACGACCAAGGAAATTTTCAGCTCTTTGACCGCTATTGGCAGAAAGATGCCGGTGGGTTCATGAGCAAGCACGACGCGTACGCGAAAGCGAATGAGTACAATCGAATGCGAGGCTGGGGAATCTAGGTCATGGCCTCCACCAAGAAGTCTCCGCTGGAGCTTGAGAACGCAGTCTTGCGCGGTCGCGTCGAGCACCTGCGCGAGATCGTGTACCTGAAGAAGGCGCAGCTCACCAACTCGCTCACGGGCTTGGCCGGAAGCATGATGCACCAGGACAACATCAGCAGCCTGATTCCGCTGTTCTCCTCCAACCTGTACTCCCCGCTGACCCTCAACTACACGCTCCTCACGTACATGTACAAGACGCACGGCGTCCTGCAGACCATGATCGACGAGCCGGTCCTCGACGCGTTCCGTGAGGGCCTGGAGCTGCAGTCCCTGGAGCTCAGCGCGGAGAACATCGGGGAGCTGGAGGACTTCGCCGAGGAGAAGGGCATCTGGGAGACGGTCAAGCAGGTCCTGATCTGGGGCAGGCTCTACGGCGGCGCCGGGGCGATCATCAACGTCGGACAGGACTGGGAGAGGCCGTTCGTCGAGGCTGATATGTGCCAGGGCGAGCTCGAGCTCTACGACGCCGACCGCTGGGAGTTCTCCGGCGCCATGCGCTCCGCCAAGGAGTTCCTGTTCTACGGAAAGAAGCTCGACGCCTCCCGCGTGCTGACCTTCGGCGGCAAGCGCGCCCCGCGCATCATTCGCGCCCAGCTCTCGGGCTGGGGCATGTCGGAGATGGAGCGCGCCGTCGAGGACTTCAACATGTGGCTGCGCGGCCGCAACGTCCTCTACGAGATCTTGGACGAGGCGAAGATCGACGTCTACAAGATCAAGGACTACGCCGCCACGCTGGCGACCGCCGACGGCGAGGGGCTCATCCGCGCCCGCATCGCGGCGACCAACCAGATCAAGAACTTCCACAACGCGCTCATCCTTGACAAGGAGGACGAGTACGAGGTGCAGGCAAACTCGTTCTCGGGCATGGCCGAGGTCATGCGGGAGAACCGGTTCGGCATCGCGTCGGCGCTCCGCATGCCCATGACCAAGATCTTCGGCATGAGCGCCGCCGGGTTCAACGCGGGCGACGACGACCTCGAGAACTACAACGCGATGATCACCTCCCAGGTGCGCGAGCCGGCCAAGCCGATCGTGCGCAAGGTGCTCCGGCTCCTCCAGCTCGCCGTGTTCGGGAAGGTCTACGACATCAGCTTCAAGTTCAAGCCCCTGCGCATCATCGGGGCGGTCGAGGAGGAGACCATCAAGTCCTCCAAGCAGGCCAGGTACGTCGCCTTGTACTCGGCCCAGCTCCTCGACGCTAAGGAGATCGGCGAGCTCCTCCACAAGGATAATTTGGTGTCCATCCAGACCAAGGCCCAGCAGGGACTGCTCCCGCCTCACGTGACGGCGCCGAGCACCGGGCAGATGTTCGGGGACGCGCCGGAGCCGCAGTCGGAGGCGGAGAGGCTGGAGGCCGCGCCGGTGCCGCCTCCTCCGCCCGCCGCGATGGAAACAGGGGAGGCTCAACCATAATGGACAAGGAAAATCCGCAGACGTCGGACGACATGGTGCACGTGAAGATCGCGTTCGACCTCAAGACGTCGCAGTGCACGCTGTCGAGCAAGTGCCCTACGGTCATGCTGCTCGGGATCATCGAGACGGCGAAGTCGATCGTGATCCAGCAACAGGTCATGGCGACGCTGAAGGCGATGGCGGCCAGGCCGCAGATCGTGCCGGCGACGGCGGACATGGTGAGGCCTGCCTAGCATGCGCGACCGAACCTCCCTGCTCAGGCGGGCCGGCAAGCTGGCGGCCGTGGCGTGCCCGACGTCGGGCGCCTCGCTGGCCGAGCGCGAGACCGCGCGCAGGCTGGCCGAGCGGCTATGGCGGGCGCTCGGCGAGATGGGCGGGGGAGTGGCGGTCATGGTGGGCGGCCGGACGGCGTTCCAGTTTTCCGCTAATGGGGCGGCCGCGTGAAGACCCTTCTCCCCCAGCGCCTCGAGTACGGCGACTACGCCCTGCTGGAGGACCAGATCAACGACATGCTCTGGGAGCTGGTCTACCGACCGGTCGTCGAGCAGGTCCGGAAGCTGATGCCGAAGGGCGCCGTGCCGGCGGACCGCGACGAGCTCCTGAACGCCGGGGACGCCGAGCTGAAGAGGGCGCTGAAGTCCGGCCAGGTCCAGATGACGACCTCCAAGGACTTGGCGATGTTCAACCTGGTGGGCGGCAAGTCGAGCCGCGGCATAGCGGACGCCATGCGCTCCTTCGGGGCGAAGCTCGACAAGGTCCGCGGGGCCTACACGTGCCCCGCGTCGGCGGTGCCGGGCTGGGTGCGCGCCGAGGCGACGGGGTACACGGAGAAGTCGAAGGCGTTCCACAGCGTCCTGGACACGACCCTCAAGGACTTGAAGAAGGAGATCGCCGACGCCGTGAAGAAGTACGACCTGACCCACGCGACGAAGAAGTCGGTGAAGGGCGTCGACGCCGGGTGGAAGGCGTCAGCCAAGGGGCTCGAGGTCGGCGTGCCGGAGCTCAACGAGACCGGGATGGCGGAGCTGGCGAAGGGCATGGCCGAGACGGCCAAGATACCGATCAAGGACTTCGCCATCGAGGCCATCGAGCGTCTGCGCGACCAGGTCGAGGAGAACGCCGAGCAGGGCTACCGCGCCGAGGGCTTGGCCGAGAGGATCCGCAACGAGTACGCCGTCTCCAAGGCCCGCGCCCAGCTGATCGCCAGGCAGGAGACCGCCAACTTCATGGTCAACTACCGCAAGGCCCGCGCCACCGAGGCCGGATGCACGCACTATATATGGAGGTCGACCAACGACGACCGGGTGCGCGCCGCCCACAAGGCGCACAACGGCCGCAAGTTCCGCTACGACGACCCGCCGATCGTGGACCCCGTGACTGGTCGCAGAGGGAATCCCGGAAATGACTTTTTTTGTCGGTGTATCGACCTCCCAGTTTTGGAGCGAGCATGAGAATCGGGGCGCGGTGCCTAGTCGGCGAGCGGTACGGCGAGGTCTATGACATCGCCGGGAACATGCCGGGCGGCCGGTTCTTCAAGGTCAAGTTCGACGACGGGGAGATCACGACGGAGCAAGAAGAGCACATCATGGTCTTGCCGAAGGGGTACAAGGAAAACGTGAACTCCCTCTGCTTTTGTCCCCACTGCGGCGAGGACCTCCGCGGCCCGCTCCTGCCGGAGGGGCCTTCCACTATGATGGAGACCCCCGAGGGCCTGATGCCGGTCGACCCGTCGCCGAAGCCGCAGCCCCACAAGACGGTCAAGCAGCAGGAGGTCACCGCCAAGGAGGTCGAGGCCATCTGGGGCCTGCAGCCGCTGCCGACCGGGATGCGCCCGTTCGGCGTGGTGACGGACGGGATCTCGGACCTGCCGCTGGCCCTCGCCGCGTCGAGCGTCACCGGCGAGCTGTGGGAGATACAGAAGGGCGAGGTCAAGATGCTGGACCTGTCCGCCCCGGTGGCGAGCGTCGTCGCCCGCGAGAACCACGCGTGCGCGCCGGACACGTCGATACGGAAGGAGTCGCTGGGCAACTCCAGGTACGGGGGCCGCCTGTGCTGAACTACGGCTACAAGGACCTGATCGTAGTCGTGCCTCCCTCAGGAGAGGTCGTCAGCGAGTGGATCCCCGCCGACTACGTCCACAGCTGGGCGACCAAGTGCCCGGACATCGCCTCGTACCAGGTGGAGCTGGTCGACAAGGACGACTACGGCGTCTACTCCGAGTTCAACGCGACGTACACCGGCCCGACGAATCGGCCGGTCGAGAGGAAGTGCGTGGGGTTCAAGATTCACATGACCGGAGCGGCTCCGGGGTCGTACGACTTTCGAGTCATGATCCGATGAGAGGGGATACCATAATGGACAAGAAGATCAAGGCGTACCTGGCGGTCATGCTCGTGATGGCCCTCCCTGGAATACTGGGCGCCATCACGAACTACGGAGCGCCGCAGACGAACGTGGTGCAGGTGGGCAACGTCGCGGTCGACGTCAACACGGGCAACGCCTCCAACGGCACGCAGCGCGTCGTCCTGGCGACCAACCAGCCGGCCATCCCCGTCACGCTGGGCGTCAGCGCGTCGACGCAGGCGGTCAACGTCGGCCAGTGGGGCGGCACGGCGACGACGCTGGGGCAGAAGCAGAAGGTCGCGTCGGTCCCCGTCGTCCTCGCCTCGGACCAGGACCCGCTCCCGTTCTCCCTCGCCGGCACCGTCACGGTCACGCCGGGCACCGGGACGTGGAACACGTCGGGCTCGACGGTCTCCGTCCAGAACGTCGGCGGCACCTCGCTTGACTCGAACCTGAAGACGGTCAACGGCACGAGCATCAGCCTGGGCGCGACGACCGGATCCGCCAGCCTCCCAGTCGTTCTCCCCACCGACATGCTGGCCTTGGTGACGGTCTCCACGAACGTCGGCACCCCGGTGCAGCACTCCGTGGGCGCCACGGTCACGTCGGCCACGCTGGTCCCGGCGAACGCCAACCGCGTGGGGATAGAGTGCGACTCCGACTGCTCGAACAACAAGGACGTGTATATCGGCTTCGGCGTGACGGCGACGAACGCCATGAAGATCATCAGCCCGTGCTCCTCGTGGCAGCCGCCCGCCGGCCTGCGCTTCACCAGCTCCATCACGGTCATATCGGCCTTGGGAACACAGACGGTGCGATGCGTCGAGTACTGACCCTAGTCGGCGTCGCCCTCGCGCTCCTGGCCCCCCGGGCCTGGGGCCTCACGTCCACTGTTTCCAAGTCGACGCAAGTGGTCACCTCATGGCAAGGCGGCGAGTGGCGCGTCGTCCTGAGCAGCGGCATGAATACGGTAGGCATCGACGACAACAAGCTGCGGGTAGAGACATATCAGGAGCCGTTCACGACCGACACGGTGAAGATAGCGAACGGAGGCAACACGGCACAGGTCGACGCATCGGGGCGTCTGGCGGTCTACCTGGCAGGGACGAACGCCCCTTCCGGAGTAACCGTCGCCAGTTTCACTTCGCTCACCAACATCGCTAATGGGGCGACCGTCGACGCTTTCTACGCCGTACCGAGCGGCAAGACCCTGACCCTGCAGGAGTTCTCGTTCTCCAATACTCCGGGCACGGGCAAATACATGGAGTACTACCTGTACGACGACGTGAACGGGAACCTGACTGGGATGAGCCTGCTTCACGTCTACCACAACGAGGTCGGTACATTCGGGCGGGTGGACTTGTCTGACGCGCTATTGGGAAACGGCACTCGCAGGTTCCTGCTGCGAGTTACGGCTCAGGGCGCAGCCTTCGAGGTCTTCCGCTCCTGGCAGGGGTACGTCCAATGACTTACGCGGACCTGACGGATATTGTCTCCAAGAAGAACCTGGCCTGGCAGTACAGCGATGACCCGTCCTACTACGTGGTGTTCGCCGTCGACAGTGGGATCAGGTACGAGTGCACAATCTACAAAACCGGGCACGAGGCGGAGGGGGTCGATACGGAGCTCAACGCCGAGAACCTAGCCGACTTCCTGGCGAACATCGAGCCCAACGCCAACTGGGCCATCGGCCAGCGGCCCTACCCGTTCGCAACCGGGGACTTCGACTACTCTGGCAATCGCATCCCCGTTACGACCATCACCGAATGGACGTCAGTCGAGGGGGACAGCTACGCGGACCTGTGGTTCAAGATCGCCGCGTCGAATCTATATATGAACGGCGGCGAACTCATCATGTACTCTGGGTTCGTGCCCGGCGATTGGGCTGAGATGGCGTTGGCCGATAAAGACGGAGCCTACTCGCCCGCCGGCACCGTCCTGAAGTCGTGGGTGCGCGGCAAGAACCTTCATCCCGGTCCGCAGGCAGGGACCGCGCTCTGCCACTGCAACACGCCTTACGCGGGGCATCCTCCCATCAATGTCTATGTCCGCGTCAGGATTCATCGCGCCGACTCCGGCAACAGGGTCGTCGGCGTGAACCTAGAACTGCACGAGGCGATCTGATGGCTAACCTCGGGACGCCTACTAAGTTCGGAACGGTCTGGGTCATCGCCGTCTGCGCCGCAGCCCTCATCGGGTGGGACGTCTACGCGGCCATGAGCCCGACGCAGCCGACGATCTCGGCCCTGGCGCTCATGGTCTCCCGCCACCCGGTGGTCCCGTTCCTGGGCGGAGTCCTGGCGGGGCACCTGTTCTGGCCCCAGCAGGTGAAGGCATGAGCCCGATATTCCGCCTCCTCAACTCCCGACCAGGACGCCGCTGCGAGTTCGCCGGCCTGCCCGTCAACGTGGAGATCGAGGTCGGCGAGGTCAAGAGCGGGGTCGACGAGAACGGGATGGCCTGGCACCACGAGTACCAATTTCCTTATGGCGAGATCCTCAAGACCGAGGGGGCCGACCGCGACCCGGTCGACGTCTACCTAGGGCCTGACGAGTCCTCCGACAAGGTCTTCGTCGTCCACCAGGTCCGGGCGGACGGCGAGTTCGACGAGGACAAGGTGCTGCTGGGCTTTTGCGCCGCCGGCGACGCCGAGAGGGCCTACCGCGACCACGGCCCCGACTGGGGATTCGGGAGCATGGACGAGATGACGCTGGACCAGTTCGTGGAGGGGTACCTGGCGAGCAACCGGCCTAATCCTCCTTCCGGATCTTGTGATACCATTGAGGGGCACCTGAATACCGCGAGCGAGCAGGACATCAAGGACGTCTGGTCGGCCCTATCCTACGACGAGCGCGAGTTCACGCTCAAGCGGGCGGGCCTGCCCCCGGAGTACCGCCAGGGCTGGGCGCTCATCCCGGAGGACGCTCGCGCGAAGCTGCGCCCGCTCTTGGTCAATGCCGAGCTCTCCAACCCCTCGCCCCGCTCTGGCGAGGCCGAGGGCGACTACGTCTCCCGCTTCATGGCCTCCGCCGAGGCCCAGCGGGACTACCCCGATCAGAAGCAGAGACTCGCCGTCGCATACTCGATGTACCGTGAGAGGAACTCATCCATGAATAACGCAGCCGCCATCGTCGTGACTCAAGACGGTAACTCCTACGACCTGGAGATCATGGACGGTACGCACGTGAAGATGCGGTTCACCGGCGGAGACGGCAGGTGGGGCATCCCGCTGCACATCGGGCAGCTCGCCCCCGAGGTCATGGACCAGCTCAAGGCGAAGGGGCTCGCGGACAAGGGCAACGGATTTTTGAAGGAAAACGCCATGAAAGACCTGGACCTCTGCAACGCCTGCGGCGGCGCGATGCGGGAGACGGGCCGGGTGGGCGACCTCGTCAGCTCGCGGTGCGAGGGCTGCGGGAACGCGGCCCATGCGGCGGGGAACGCCTTCTCCGGATGTCGCTGTGGGCATACCCGCCGGGATCATGTGGATCTGGTGGGAAAGTGCGGGGAATGCACTTGCGCCAAATTCTCTGACGCGGGTTTGCCCAGCGAAAAAGCCAACTCCGCCCTGGACAGCATCGCCCCGAAGGGCGACGCGTTCCGGCCCATGTTCACCCACGGCAGGGGCGTCAGTTTTTCCAATTCCCGGTTCACCCCATTGAGCATCACCGGGGAGCGGCTCGACCTCGAGCTGGCCCCCGGCGAGGACGCCAAGATCGAACGCGGGCGCCCGTGGAGCGCCAAGCTCAAGCTGACGAGCGGGCAGTACGTATACGCCAAGGGCGCGGACTGCGGGGCGCCCGGGTGCTTCTGCGACGCCGAGCTGACGCGGCCCCTGGCCGGGAACTCCAACTCCGCCCTGGACAGCATCGCCCCCAAGGGCGACGCGTTCCGGCCCATGTTCACCCACGAGGGGAAGCGCAAGGAGTCGGAGATCTTCGGGCTCAAGCCGGGCGAGACGGAGGCGAAGCCGGCGGCCAACGCCCTCGAGGTGTGCGGCGCCTGCGGCGGGTCCATGACGGAGCTGGGCCGCGTCGGAGAGATGCGCCACTCCCGCTGCGACGCGTGTGGGCGAGACGAGCACGTCGAGCTGACGGGGGAGGAGAACGCCTCTCCCAAGTCGTGGTACTTCAGCCAGGGGAACAACTGGGGCTACGTCGACGCCGAGACGAGTTCGGACGCCATGGTAGAGGCGGAGAAGGTCCTGAAGTCGAATAAGGTCTTCACGAAGGAGGAGATCCACGTCGAGCGCAAGGAGCAGAGGAACATGGCCGGCACCTGTGCCTCGTGCCTGCATGGCCTCGCCGAGCACGACGAGTTCGGCTGCCTAGCCGGTGACTGCGACTGCGGCGTCGCGGGCCAGTCCCATGACTCCGCGAAGATGGAGCGCCACCTCCAGCCGGGGGACCTGGCGAACGCCTGCAAATTCAAACAAGGAGACCGCGTCATCTGCGTCGGTGGCGGAGACAACGACGGCAAGAAGGGACTAATCGAGAAGGCGATCCCGCTTTCCCCTAGCGACTGCAGATACGACGTCCTGTGGGATGACAAGAGCACTACGAAAAACCTAGAGGAGAAGTGGCTGAAGCTCGAGGTCGGAAACGCCCTCGAGCCTGCTCCCGCGAAGGACCCCCTCGGCGCCTCCGAGAAGGACAACGCCGAGACCATCAAGGAGGCCGAGAAGGCCCACGCCAAGGTGGAGAAGGCGGCGGACAAGGAGAACAAGAACACCGACGGCGGCAAGACGAAGGCCGACGCCCAAGCCTGGCTGGACGCCCACAAGTCGGAGTGGATGGATCACGCCTCCGGAATGCTGTACATGCGAATGCTGAATGAGGGGTTCACCGACGAGGTGATCACACCTCTCATCAAGCAGCTCATCGCGATCGGCGTCGTCACGAACGCCTCCCCCGCGTACGTCCTCGAGTGGCGCTGGAACGGCAACTGGCGGCGCGACGACGTGGAGAAGCCGCTCGACCTCGCCACGGCCAAGCGCGAGGCGGCGGACCTGTTCGCCAAGCGGAACGAGAAGCTCACCAGCGTGCGCGTCATCGAGCAGGCCTCCGGCAAGGTGGTGGAGGAGCTCGGGAACGTCTCCATGGAGCCCGAGCGCGACGTCGACTGCGCGGAGTGGTTCGAGGCGGCGTTCGGCCGGAAGCCTGCGAGCGACCCGCAGTACTTCAAGGAGTGGCAGGAGCGGTGGAAGAAGGGCCCCCGCGACTTCATGAGCTCCCAGTATGCCGCTATCTTCGACCGGATGAAGGGGGTCAAGAACTCCCAGGACTCCTGCTCCTCGTGCAACAAGATGGTGGACACCAAGGACCTGAAGACGGTCACCGTACAGGGGCAGCTGGCCTCCCTCTGCTCCGAGTGCAGGAAGACCATGGCGAACTCCCGCGACGAGAAGTGCCAGAAGAACATGGACCCGGAAGGCGGGCCCCACGCGTGGACTATGGGAGACGTCAAGCCGGACGGCACGGCTGCCTGGACTTGCACGTTCTGCGGCAAGTCAGAGGTGCACAAGAACTCTAAGGAGAACTCCACCGACTGCCCCGAGTGCAAGGACGTGCTCCACAATCCCTCCCTGGTGACGCGGGCATACGGTGACGAGCCGCACAAGATGCGGACTGCGGTGCGGGATGGGGTCAAGCACGCCGAGGTCGAGGTCGACGGGGAGTGGGTTCCCTACTGCGGGAACTCCCTCAAGAACGACGCCTACAGCAAGGCCAAGGAAGACGCGGCCGAGAAGGCCTGGCGCGCCCACTACGACTCCTGCGACTCCTGCAGGGGAGCGGTCGAGGCCGGAGCCCAGGGACCCGGCGCCCTGTGCTCGAAGGGCGGGAAGCTGTTCATGGCCTGGGAGACGTCGAGCGAGGCGTACAACTCCGTGAAGAACGCCCGGCAGCGCAAGGACGAGTACGGCAGGTGCTTCGCGTGCCACCATGACTTGTTCGAGCACCAGGGCAACGGAAAGACGTACAAGTGCTGGGAGTGCGACAAGCTCGGTAAGGAATGCCACGAGCAGGACGAGAACTCCATGAAGAACGCCGACCAGGGTTCCGGCAAGAAGTGCGAGGAATGCGGGCACCCGGCCGCGAACCACCGCGGAGCGGAGGACGACCTCCGGTGCCAGATCTGCGACTGCAAGCAGCTGAAGAACGCCGACCAGTCCGCCCTGGGGTTCCAGCAGGACGCGAAGACCACGACCGCCGGGGCGGTCCATAAGGAGGAGGACAACGCCTCCCCTGTCCCTGTCGCTGTGACGTACCAGTCGGTCAAGAACCCGCCGTTCGAGGTCGAGATGTCCGACGGCTCGAAGAAGATGATGACCCGCGACCAGTGCACGGCGGCGGGCGTCCCGAGCGACGCGTGCCGTGAGGCGATCACGGGTGGCGAGCGGGTGGGGATCATGACCAACTCCTCCCCAGATGGCGCGGTGCACAAGGAAGAGAAGAACGAGGGCAAGGGGTTGTCCGGTCAGAAGTACGTGGATTGGTGCGACTGCCGGTGGCCGACCGGTAGCAAGCCGCGGCACGTCGATGGCTGCCGCGTCCGCGGAGCCGGGGACGACACTCCGATCAATCCGAGCATACCGCTGCCCAAGGAGAACTCCACTGAAGGCACCGACGAGGGCCCCGAGGCCCACATGACCCCCACCGAGCTCGCCAAGCACGAGCGCTCCGAGACCCCCGGCGTCGAGGCGGCGGAGCACCAGAACGACAAGCGTGACGACGCCTTCAGGAAAGCGGACGCCCTGAAGAAAGAAGTGAATAAGATGTACGAGAAGCAGGGACGGGAACCTCGCCTATTGGAGGATGACATCTTCCAGGAAGAGCTCAGGAAACTCGAGAAAGCGAAAGACTCGGCCATGTATGAATGGATGGCCTTGAGCCAGAATTCGATCAACACCGGCCCCTCAGAGGAAGACGGTGCGAGGAAGTATGGATCCGCGGAGAACGAGGACGGAGAATAGGCCATGGAAAATCATCCGAAGGTCCTGCTGAACTCGCCCTACCGCTCCCGCTTCGAGAACGAGATGAAGCGCACGGAGTGGGCGAAGCTCTTCACGGCGAAGCACCTGGAACCGGGAGTGGTCACCTACGACCAGGCCGACGGCTCCAAGAAGACCTACCTCCTCACCCGTGAGGCGATCGCCAAGATGCGCCCGACCGCCGAGGGCAAGCCCATCGTCGGCAAGTCCGGCGACTTCGACCACAAGTCGGTCAAGCCCACCGACTTCCAGGAGGGCGAGGTTGACGGCGTCGTCGTGGAGGGCTTCGACTCCGGTGACGGGTGGGACTCCATCCGCTTCATGGTCTGGGAGCCAGAGACGAAGTCCCGCTGCCTGGCAGCCCACGACAACGGGGACGACCACCAGATATCGTGTGCCTACGTGCCTACCGAGACGGACGAGAAGCCGGGCTTGTGGCACAACGTGCCGTACGACGAGGTGATACTGAGCGGGGAGTACACTCACTTCGCGATCGTACCGAACCCCCGCTACGAAGGGGCCGTGATCCTGGCGAACTCGATGAAGAAAGGAGGCATAGTGAACAAGGTGCTAAAGTCGGTGCTGAGCTTGGTCCCCGTGGCCGAGCTGAGGGAGATCGTGAACTCGATCGAGTCGGACCAGGAGGAGGCCAAGAAGATCGACGCGGAGAAGGCCGCCGCGGAGGTGAAGAAGAACGCCGACCCCAAGTGCTCGAAGTGCGGGCACGGTCAGATAAACCACTACGATGAGGGTAAGCTGACCTACTGTGCCGTACAGGGTCCTAAGAAAGGTGATAAAGGTGGGACCGGTACCTGCGGGTGTGAGGGCGACGGGAAGTTCAACGCCCTCCCGAACGCCGCCCCAGTCGACTACGAGGGCAAGGCATTGTCCAAGAAGCAACTCGACCAGATGAAGAGTTTGGGTCTTGAACCTTCTAAGCAAAAAGACATCGACACGTTTGCCACCGTGCACGGATGGGGTCTCGATAACGCCGCCCCGCCAGACCCCGCCGTGGAGGGTGCCGGAGTCCTCGCCAAGGAGAAGCAGCCCGAGGCCGGAACCGAGGCCGCATCCCCCGAGGGGAAGGCCAAGGCCGCCGCCAACGACGGCGACGCCCCCGCCGTCCGCCCCGAGCCCGGAGTCGCAGGCGCGATCCCCGGTCCGGCAGCCAACGCGGACCCGGTCACCTGCGAGAAGTGCAAGAAGGTCGAGTGCACCTGCGCCGCCCCGGTGCCGGAGAAGGTCGTCGATGCTGTCGCCGAGTACGAGGCCGCGATCGCTGCTGCCGTCGAGGCGTTCAAGGTGGATGGGGACAAGGCCAAGTACGAGGCGGCCGCGAGCGCAGCGCTGGACCGCAGGATGGCCTCAGATCCGAAGCCTGCTGCCAACGCGGAACCCGTGAAGCCGGAGGAGAAGCCGGTCATCAACGCCGAACCCTCCAAGGAAGACCTGGAGAAGGCGAACGCCCTCCGCCGGCAGGAGAGGCTCAACGCCCTCAAGAAGCTCGCGCTGAAGAACACCGCCGCCAAGGAGGCCCTGCGAAAGCAGTACTTCGAGGACCTCCGCAACGCGGCGGAGCTGAGGGGTGCCCGCTCCGGCTCGTGTGAGCTCGGCGTCACCACCTCGGATGACAAGCAGGATCTGGGACGGTCGCGCTACGGCTCTTGAGCCCGGGTGCGCGTCCAGTGAAAAGAAGAGCCGTGACGCCGTCAAAACTAAACCGCAAAGAGAGGTAACACGCAAATGAGCACCATCCCGCAAGTCCAGTCAGACCAGTTCGCGCAGTCCGCCGTCAAGGGGGACCTCGACCTCGCCATCATGCACTCCGGCGTGGTCGTCGGCTCCATCTACTCGGCCACCCCGGCCCACACGTTCGCCGCCGGGTCGCGCGTCAAGCTCGACGCGTCCATGGCGTCCGCGGGCGCGCTGCCCCGGTTCGTCAAGGCCGCCGACAACGAAGCCGCGTTCGGCACCATCAAGCGCACCCCGCAGAAGGCGCTGTTCGCCGTGGGCGACATCGTCGAGGTGTGCATGGCCGGAAACCCGGTCGTCCAGTGGCAGGTCGCCGGCGCGACCCTCACCCCGGGCCTGTCCGTGGGCATGTCCACCGACTTCATCGTGGCCGCCGACGGTTCGCACACCGCCATGGGCGTCGCGCTCGACTACGCGATCGACTCCACCATGGTCCGCGTCGTGATCGGCGCCGTGGCCTGCTAGGCCGACCGTAAAATCTACGTAAAGGACAAGGTAACGCAGACATGAGACACAACGAACTCCTCAACTCCCTCCGCAAGGGAGACCAAAAGACCCTCCGCCAGTACGAGGGCCAGCCCGAACTGCTGAACCAGCTCCTCGCGATCGCGGCTCACCCGATCGCCTGGAAGCCCGGCCTGGACCGCGAGCTGAAGAACACCAACGGGGCTATCGACCAGTCCTCGCTGGGGTTCCAGTACACCATCCAGACCACGACCCTCATCGCAGCCGAGGTCGTGCAGCAGAAGTTCTACGAAGAGCCCATCGCTGACTTCGCCCCCGTGCTCGTCGGGCGTGGCCCGTGGATGGAGGACATCAAGACCAACCTGACGTTCGACGCAGCGGGGCCGTTCGAGCAGGGCATTCAGAACCTGTCTACCCGCAGCGAGATCGCGAACGTCGAGGTCGGCATGAGCCCGATCACCGCCAAGATCGCGACTTGGGCGAAGGGCTACATGTACTCCGTGCCCGAGGTCCAGAAGGCGCTCGCCAGCAACAACTGGGACATCGTGGCGTCGAAGTACAAGGCGCTCGTCAAGAACTGGCAGCTCGGCATCCAGGCCGTCGGGTTCCTCGGCCGCAAGGCCGACCTGGCGAACTTCCCTGGCCTCCTCACCAACCAGGCGGTGAACGTGAACGCGTCGTTCATCACCGGCCCGATCAGCACGCTGAGCGCGGACGACTTCGCGGCCTTCGTGGCCGGGATCATCCAGCTGTACCTGACCAACTGCAACGAGGTCCGCTACCCCAACCGGTTCGTGATGCCCCGGGCGGACTACGTCGGCCTCGCCAGCCCGGTCAGCGCGCAGTTCCCCATGATCTCCAAGCTCGAGTACCTCGAGAAGGCGTTCAAGGGCGTGTGCGGCGCGGACTTCAAGATCCTCGCGTCCGCGTACGGCAACAAGGCCCGCAACGCCGGCTACGACTCGGTCGGCGGCACCAACCGGTACGTGCTGTACAACAGCGACCGGGAGACGATCCACATGGACATCCCGGTGGACCTGTTCCTCAACGCACCCGCGACGGGGAACAACTTCAACTGGCAGGGCGTCGGCGCCGGCCAGTTCACGGGCATGATCGTGTACCGCGTTCCCGAGGTCCTGTACTTCGACGACGCGGCCAGCATCTAGGCTGAGTCTGACTCCGTACCCGCCCATCGGGAAACCGGTGGGCGGTTGAGGGAGCCTGAATCAGGCAGGAGGAGAGCAACATGGCGGACGAGAAGATGGTGGACGTGATCAACCAGGGCGGCAGGACGTACGCGACTAGCCAGGGGAAGCTGATCCCGAACGGCGGGATCTCGCTGCCGGAGGCCGAGGCGAAGAAGATGCTGAGCTACTTCGGAGTCGTGCTGGCCAGCTCGGTCAGCAAGTGCGCGGGTGACGGCGCCGCGCTGGCCCGCGAGAACGCGGAGCTGAAGGCGTCGGTGAAGGCGCTCGAGGCGAAGCTCGCCGACTTCCTCGGCGCGCAGACCAAGAAGGAGCTCGAGGCGCTGCAGGAGAAGCACGGGGCCATCAAGGCAGACGAGCCCGTGGCCTGAGGAGAACCATATGGCTGCCACGCCGCCTGCGACGCTCGCCGAGTTCAAGGTCCGGTTCGCCCGGGACTTCCAGTTCGGCGACGGTCAAGACAAGGTGATGGACACGGACGTCAACTCCGCCATGGCGGACGCGATGCCCGTGTTCAACCCGGCCCTGTTCGACACAGACACCGGGAAACTGGCCTTCCTAATGGCCACGGCTCACTTCGTCGTGACGAACGTCCAGGCGGCTGGCGGCCTCTCGGGCAGGCCGCACGGGCTAGGGATCGACAACGTGCCCGAGGAGCTCATATCGAGCAAGAACGTCGGGGGGATCAGCCTCAGCGTCGTGGAGCCCCCGGACATCGTGAAGAACAACCAGGTCCTTCGGCAGTTCTGGACCACGGACTACGGCCGGCGCTACCTGTCCATGGTCACGCCGAAGCTCCGCGGCGCGTTCGGCGCGGTCGAGGGACCTCTTATGCCGGACGCCGGCGTCCCTCCCGGAATCCCGTTCTCGGAGTTCACCTGATCCTTATGGCCAAGAAGAGCTCCGCCAAGTTCAATATCAAGGGACTCCAGGTTATACAGGAGTCGCTGAAGAAGATGGAGGACGGCGGCTATCACATCCAGGTGGGGATCTTCGGCAGCAAGACAGGGCGCAGGAAGGGCGAGGTGACCAACGCGGAGGTCGGCTTCGTCCACGAGATGGGGTCGGTGACGCGCGGCATCCCGCGCCGGTCGTTCCTGTGGGCCACGTTCGCCGACCACGGCGCCGAGCTCATGAAGTCGATAGAGCCGGGCACGATGAAGCTCTTCAAGGAAGGGAAGGTCTCGGAGTACCTGAAGCTGGCGGCGAAGGCCGCCGAGAACCTGGTGCAGAAGGCCTTCGACACCGGCGGGTTCGGCGCCTGGGCGCCGCTCAAGTACGAGACCCTCCTGGGCAAGCTGAAGGGGTCTCTCAAGAAGCGCATGCACCAGGCCAGGGAGCAGGAGATCGCCGGCACGCAGCACTCGCAGATACTGGTCAACACCGCGCAGCTGAGGCGCGCGGTGGCGTCGCGCGTGGTGGGGAAGGCATGAGGATCCCGAACGTCAGGCAGGCGCTGCGCGGGCTCGGCCGCCCCGCCTCGTTCCAGATAATCAAGACCGAGGTCAAGGACCACGAGGCGACGCCGTCCGTGGTGGCGACGACGTACATCAATCTGGTGCTGCAACCCCAGAAGGCGCGGGACATCGCCGTCAAGCCAGAGGGCGAGCGGCGCTGGCGCTGGTTCGAGGGGTGGTCGGTCGACAGCCTGGAGCTGGGGTGGACGCTGGTCTCGGAGAAGGGCGTGCGGTACCGGATCATGAGCACCACCGACTGGAGCCAGGGCGGGTATTACCACTACGAGCTGACCGAGAGGCCGAGGAAAGACTGTGCTTGAGCAACGAGAGGTCACCAAGGTCGTCGCCGACATCCTGATGTCGGAGATGGCGCTCGACGCCGAGCACTGCCTCCTGGGCGACCAGCAGTACGCGCTGCCGGCGGACGACGAGCTCTTCGTGGTGGTGTTCGACGACGGGTTCAAGCCGCTCGGCGGGACCAAGTTCATCGAGCTGGACCCGGCGTCCGAGAACTACCTCCACGAGGTCCAGCAGTACTCCGGTTTGCACGACGTGCGGGTCGAGGTCATGAGCTTCTCGAACGCGGCGAGGCTCCGGATCGGCGAGGTGGCCATGGCGCTCAACTCCATCTACGCGCAGCAGCTCTCAGAGCAGTACCAGATCCAGATCGCCGACAGAATCAAGACCCCAGTCAACGCCACGGCGGCGGAGGAGACCGGGATGCTGTTCCGCTACTCGACGCACGTCAACGTGACGGCGATGCACCAGAAGGTCAAGCCGCTGCCGTTCTACAACTACTACGACAAGTACAACGGGGCCTTGCAGGACGGCACCGCAAAATCACCGGAGGTAACTATCAATGAGTAACCAGCAAGGTCAGACCCTGGACTTGGTCAACGTCGTCTCGGTGGCCCTCCTGCCTACCCCGGCAGAGCTCGGCTCGCCCAACGTCAACACCGTCGCTCTCTTCACGCAGGAGCTTCCGTCCGGCTGGGGCTCGGGGCAGACATACGCCGTCTACAAGGACCCGATGTCCGTCGTCACCGACTTCGGGACGAATTCTAGCGCCGCCGCCATGGCCATCGCCTTCTTCGCGCAGACGCCGAATCCGGTCAACACCGGCGGGTACTTGGTCGTCATCCCCCGCCTGACCAGCCCGACGCTCGAGACCGTGCGCGATGCGCTGGCCAGGACCGTCGACCTCGTGTACTACTACGGCGTCCTCATCGACGAGGAGATGGGCTCCAACCCGACCGAGTTCGCCGCGCTGGTCGCTCTGGTGCACTCCATGAAGAAGATGTTCGGATACTGCTCGTCGAACGTCGCCGACTTGGAGGTCGGGTCCATGCTCGACTTGGTCCGCCAGGCCAGCCAAAACCGTGGCCGCATGTTCTACCACGGCATGCCTCTCCTTAATGGGGCCGCCGTGCAGCAGACGCAGATCTTCGCGGCGGCGTACATCGGCCGGGCGCTGTCCACCGACTTCACGGGCGTGGGCACGGCGATGACGATGCACGGGAAGACGCTGGTCGGGCTGATCCCGGACCAGACCATCGCGCAGACCCAGCTCAACAAGGCGCTGGCCGCCGGCATCGACGTCTACGTCTCCGTCGCCGGCATCCCCATGGCCTTCACCTCCGGGGCGAACACCTTCTTCGACGAGGTGTACGGGGCGGACTGGTTCGCCTTCTCCCTGCAGGTCGCCGGCTTCAACTACCTCATGCCCACCGCGTTCAAGATCCCACAAACCGAGGACGGCATGAGCGGGCTCAAGGACGCCTACCGCAAGGTCTGCGAGCAGGCCAAGACGGCGGGGCTGCTGGCGGGCGGGTCGTGGACCGCGGCCGTCCCGGCGGGGCTGCCGCAGGCGCTGTTCAAGGACAACATCGCGAACGTCGGGTACTTCGTGTCCTCCCAGCCGGTGGCCCTGCAGAACTCCACCGACCGCAAGGCCCGCAAGGCCCCGCTGGTGCAGATAGCCTCGAAGCTCGCTGGCGCAATCCACAGTTCGAATGTCCTGGTTCAAATGAATGCCTGACCACTAGGAGTAAAGGAGAATCTACATGGAAGGAATATCGGCGGTAGCCGGAAAGGACGTGGTGGTCATCGACGGCAACGTCATCACTGCCCTGGCGGACGGCGAGGCGGTCAAGCTCTCGTTCGGCACGGCGGTGGGCATGATGAAGGTATCGAAGGACGGCAACGCGATCTACGCGCTGAACTACTCCGGCCTCGTCGTCACCGTGGAGCTGAGGATCATACGCGGGTCGCTGGACGACCAGATCCTGAACAGCTCGCTCCAGCAGTGGCTGGCCGACCCGTCGTCATTCTCTCTCATGGCCGGGTCGTTCATCAAGCGCATCGGCGACGGAAAGGGCAACGTGCTCTCCGAGGTCTACCAGCTCGGCGGCGGGATCTTCGAGAACATCCCGGACGCCCTGATGAACACGGAAGGCACCACGGACCAGTCCGTCGTGCTGTACAAGATGCTCTTCAGGAACAACGTCAGGCTGATGCAGTAAACCCAGGGGAAAGGAGGCGAACTTGTCACAGGGAAACGAGTTCTCACTGCCGAGCGGGGCCACGCTGCTGGTCAGCATGGCGTCGTTCGCGAACGCGAAGGCGCTGCACGACGCGCTGTGCCGCGAACTGCGCGGGAAAGGCATGGGCGACGTCGACGTGATCGAGCTCAGCAAGGCGCTGTCCTCGAAGGACCCGAACGGCCTCAACTGGGTAGCCGACAAGATCATGGGGATCGTGTCGTCGAAGGAGATCGAGTCCGCGTTCTTCGCCTGCGCGGAGAAGGCGCTCTACCGGCACGACGGGCAGGAGGCGTCCTCGGCCCAGGTGACGAAGAGGATGTTCGACGAGCCGACGATCGCCGAGCAAGCCAGAAGCGATTTCTACCACGTGTTCATGCGCGTGGCGGAGGTCAACCTGCGACCTTTTATCAAGGCGCTCTCTTCCGCGTTAAAGGCCCGCGCGGACCAGGGCGCCGAATCCCAGGCGTCGAGTACGGAGACGGGGCCGACGAAGTGACCCTGGTCGGTCTCCGCCTGGCCTCGGCTGGGTACGGCGGGGGAGATCCGGAGAGGGTCGTGCAGATGCGGGCGGACTGGGTCATGAAGATGCTCCAGTACGAGGTCTTCAAGAACGAGTACCAGGACGTCTTCCTGGAGATGAACAGGGGAGGTGCCTAGGTGGCGGGAAAGGTCGGCGAGCTCTTCATAGACCTGGTGGTCGACGCGGCCAGCGGCAACCTGTCCGTGCGCCAGCTCATTACCGCTATCGGCGACCTGGAGACCAGGACCCTGGGCGGGATGATAGGCGTGTCAAAGATCGCCGACTCCCTGGCCGGCTTGGCTGCGAAGAGCATGGACACTGCCGCCGCGCTGTCCGACTTGTCTGGCGTGACTGGCGTGTCCCCTGACAAGTTGCAGAAGTGGGGGCTCGCGTTCGAGTCGATGCGCATCCCCAGCTCTGAAGTAGCGCAGGGCATCCGGGGCGTGCAGAAAGCGATGTCCGACGTAGGCAAGGGGCACATGCCTTCGGTGTTCAGGGACCTAGGCATCAGCCCCCGGGTGCATGGGAAAGCTAAAGACTACTTCACTCTCCTCGAGGAGATGGCCAACAACAAGGTCTTCTGGCGGGCCTATGGTCTCGGCCCAGGCCAGCAGAGGGAATGGCTCGCCCAGCTGGGGATGTCCGAGAACATGCTTGTGATCATGAAGGAGATGCGGGCGAACAAGTTCGAGAAGCGCCTTGGCGAGCAGATGGGCCTCACTCCCGAGGAGATCATCCGGCTTACGCAGGCCAAGGACACGACATTCGAGATCCAGCAGATGTCCAAGCACATCGGGCTTGACATGATCGGCGGAGCTATGGGCATGGCTGACTGGCTTCGCGATGCCCTGGCCGTATTAACTTTTATACACAAGAAGGAGCAAGAGTACTCCGAATCAAAGAAGAAGTTAGGGGAACAAATAAAATCTTCCCCAGAGGCGAGCGCTATGGTGGATAAGCTCCCTCTGCACATCCGGGCAGCGCTAGTACCAGTCATGGCCGCAGGTCAAATGCTTATTCCCGAAGACCTAAAAAATGCGCTTTTGAAAGACCTGACCATCAATTTTTATGGATCGGAGAGGGGCCAGGCCCCCACCTGGATGGGGGCGACTAGGGTTACAAAAGAAGATATAGCCCGCGGCCATGTCGCGGTAACTATGAATCGCCCGGTTGAGGAGGAGCCCCAGTGATCGGCGCCATCATCCCGCAGGCCCAGGCTGCAGTCGCGTCAGCCGCCATCATCAAGAACCTGCTCGCCGGCATCTTGCCGAAGAAGAACGGGAAGGCAATGCTCGCGTTCCTGGCCAAGGACATCGGCGGGTGGGAGTTTGACTACATCTCGGATGAGCGGGTCGATGTCAACTCAGAGATTACCGACCACTTCACGGAAGAGAACATCTACGTGCAGGACCACGTCGCCATGAAGCCTATAAAGCTGACCATGCACGGCTTCGTCGGCGATTTGGCGGTCACTCGGAAGGGGCTCATAGCGACGCTGAGCAGGCTGACTGGGCAGGTCTCGTCCGCCCTCGCCGTCGTCCAGCCGTACGTAGGGAAATATTCCAAGGGCACCGCATCGACGATGGGCAAGGCGGTGACAGAGACACAGTCCGCCCTGAACAAGATCGGCAAGGTCATGGACATGGTCAGCACTATCTCGAAGCTGGCTCCCGGGATATTCCCGACGAAGTGCGAGAAGGCGTACAAGGAACTGAAGGGCAAACGCGACGCGGGATTCGTGTTCACGGTCGTCACGCCGTTCGAGCTGTTCACCGACATGCTGATCGAGACCCTGTCGCTCACGTCTCCCGACAACACTCGTGGATGGACTGACATCACGGTGACCATGAAGCAGATTAGGTTTACGCGGACCTTGGAGTTCGGAAAAAATAACGCTCGGGGCACGGATTCGCCCACGAAAACTGGGAGAGCGGCGACGCCTGCTCCTGCTGGATCGGCGGCCTCTGTTACAGGACCGAAGCCATGATTCTCCTTGACAATCTGACGGATTCCGCGAATCAGACAAGCGTCATCCCGCTTGCCGACGGATCCGCGCTACAACTCACTTTCAAGTACCGCCCAGCAGTCCAGCGGTGGACTGTCGATGCGGCGTACAAGTCGTTCTCGGAGTACGGGATCGGCCTGTCGGCGCACCCGAACCTGCTTAGGACCTGGAGGCACGTGATCCCGTGCGGGCTCCTCGTGAAGACGGTCGACCTTACCGATCCGTTCATGGCGGACGACCTGTCCAGTGGGCGCGTCACGGTGGTCGTGCTCGATAGCACGGGAAGCACGGATGAGGTGGAAGCCGTGGAGCAGGAGTACTTTCAGTGAACTATAAGTTCCAGCGGGCGTATACGCTGACGGTGCAAGGGAAGGAAGCTAAGCATGTAATATCCTATCCGCTTACCCTGGACTTCAAAATACAGCGGACCCTGTACTCGGGACTCAACAACGGACACTTTGAGATATACAACCTAAAGAAGGAGGTCAGGGAAGACATATACAAAGATGCCCCCGACGCCAGAACACTGATGCCGATCAAACTCGAGGCCGGGTACCTGTCACGATCGTTGCAGTTTGACGAGGAGGAGAGGTTCCACGGGCCGGTTATATTCCGGGGCACGATCACCTCGGCATGCTCCTATCGGGCGAGCGGGACCGACATAATCACTGAGATCGAGGCTGATGACGGGGCAGTTGCCGTAAACAATGCACGAGTGAAATTGGCGCTGTATAAGGATGATTGGATAGGTCCTAATTTTAAGTCCGCCATACGTGCCCTAGCTAAAAATATGGAGCAATACGGAGTTACTATTGGAGCAGTCGGCAGTTACAATCCTAATGGATTTCGCGGCGTAACATGGGACGGGCTCTGCTGGCCCATACTGAAGAAACTGGCAGGCGGCGATGGGTCGACGTTCATCGACTTAGAGAAGCTACATATTCTCCGGAACCACGACGCACTCGTCATACCAGAGGCGCTTCCGGCGATCGACGATTCCATCGGGATGATCGGGACACCCAGGAAAAAAGAAGATACGGTCGATTTCAAGATGGTCTTCGAGCCCGGGATCACGACAGGCCAGATTATCGAAATCAAGAGCACGATCCTCGGCAACGTGAACGGGATATATCGGGTACAAGGATTCTCGCACCAAGGTATGATCTCGAAAGCGAAGTGTGGGGAGTGCGTTACGAATGTGACGTGTGTCAAGCCAAATGACCAAGCTATCAACCCAATAACAGTAAGATGAAAAACGGTAAATTCTATACACCCCCCTCGCTGTCCGACGTGCTCGATCTGTACGAGCGGTCGATAATGGAGAACCTCCGCGTAGCGCTCCCGGGGACGATATGGGAGTACGACTCCGTCAAGAAGACGGCTAAGATCCAGCCGGGATACAACAGGATATACGTGGGGAACGCGATCGTGCCCATGGCGCTTCTGGTGGACTGCCCGGTGTTCACGCTCCAGGGCGGCGGGCTCCATCTCGGGATGCCGATCCAGAAGGGTGACGAGTGTCTGGTGATATTCGCCGACGCGAACATCGACGCGTGGTGGCAGAACGGAGACATTCAGACTCCGCTGGACGGGCGCAGGCACTCGCTCAGCGACGGGATTGCGCTGGTGGGGATCAACTCTCAGAAGAACCTGATGCTGAGCACGCTTACCCCAACCGAGGGTGGCATAGCCGCCAAGCACGTGATACTGGGACCGACCAACGCCAAAATTGCGCTTGATACAGTGACGAAGAAGGTCACTGTCCAAAGCGATCAGGCGAGTCTATTAGTAGTTTTGAATGGACTCACGACGGCCGTCTCCGGGCTGGCCAATTCTCCAAGTCCGGATAACAACATCTTGGGCATCCTTAATCAGCTGACAGACGCCATTCTGTCCGTGACCGCCGCATTATCAATCGACAGCGCGCTTGACTTAACAACGAAAGCGGCGGCGCTGGCGCAGGTTCCGATCATGACAGACATCAAAAACAACAAAATCCCGAACATGCAGAGCGCAGCCGCGTCGTCTACGGGTAGCGTCAGCACAGATATCGCCAAGCTCCTTTACTAATATGAAATTCAGAGGACTCGACGCCAACGGAGACTGGATGTTCGGGCAGGGGCTCGGCTCTTACTCGAAGGAGGAGGACGCCCTGGCCCTCAGCATACGGACTAGGGTCCTGTCGTGGTTCGGGAACTGCTTCTTCGACCCGGAGGCCGGAATCGACTGGAAGAACAGGATGGACAAGGGGCAGAAGGACGGCTTGATCAACGAGATCAACTCAGTACTCCTCGGGACGAACGGGGTCGTCAAGGTCAACTCCGTGAACGCGGTGCTCGACCCCGAGACACGCAACTTCCGGATCCAGTACAACGTCGACACGATATACACGCAGTCGTTCCAGGCGATCATCAACAGCTTGTCCGGAGTATAACAATGCCAAATCAGATCGACGCGAACGGACTCCAGGTCAAGACCACCGATGAGATCGTGTCCTCTTTAGAGGCGGGGATGATCTCGATCTACGGGGCAGACATCGACCTGAACTCGAACTCGCCCGACGGGCAAAACATAGGGATTTTCTCCCAGGCCGTCAAGGACGTGCTCGACGTGCTCATGGATGTGTACAACATGTTCTCAGTCGAGAGCTCCTACGGTATATCGCTGCACCGCCTAGTGGCCATCAACGGCCTGGCGCTGAAGGCCGGATCCGAGACCACGACGGTCGTGGATATCACCACGGACCGCGCCCTCGACCTCCCGGGGCTGGACCAGTCGCTCGTCGCTCCGTTCCAGGTACGCGACTCGAACAACACCTGGACGCTGGTCTCGTCGTACTCTTTCGGCGCCGCCGGCACGCAGGCGCTGGTGTTCCAGGCGGCCGACATGGGGCCTATCCAGCCCCTCCCAAACACGATCACGGTCCAGGCCACGCCGACGCTGGGCGTCACGAACGTAAACAACCCGACGGTCGCGGGCTCTGTCATCGGGCTGAACGAGGAGTCCGACGTCCAGCTGCGCGTCCGCCATGGGCAGAGCTTCCAGCTCGCCGCCGTGAACCCGGCCGACTCCGTCGAGGCGGCGCTGCTCGCCGTCCCGAGCATCACGGACGCGCTGGTCGTGGAGAACAGCACCGGGAGCCCGATCGGCGGTCAGCCGGCGCACAGCATCTGGGCGATTGTGGTCGGCGGGACGCCGGCAGAGATCGCCGCGGCCATCTACGGCAAGAAGGCCGCCGGCTGCGACATGTATGGGTCGCAAACCCTGGCGATAACCAGGCCTAATGGCCAGACGGCGACGATGAAGTGGGACGCTGGGGTGCAGCAGCGGCTGTACACGCAGTTCGGGATCGTCCCGACGTCGCCCGGCCTGACATTCGACGAGGTGCTCCTCGCCCAGCAGCTCGCAGCGGCCATGATAGGATACTGGAAGCTGAGCAGGCAGGCCAACCTGGGGGACATCGTCCGGGCCATGTACGTGATCGAGCCCCGAGCGATCCTGGTCTCGGCCGGCGTGTCGACTGATGGCATGTCCTATACGGACACCGTCAGCCCGACGACGGCGAAGTACTTCTTCAACCTGGCGGTGGCGGACATCGATATCATATGACCGACGCAGAACAGATCATCGAGTACTACCAGAATACCCTGATCGCCCAGTATTACAGGCAGCCGAAGGCGATCGCCACGATAGGCGCCTACGTGGGGGAGATCTCCGGCGATGCAATCTACACGCAGGTCCGCGACGCCTTCGACCTCGAGGCGGCGATCGGGAAGCAGCTCGACATGCTCGGCGAGCTTCGAGGTGTGTCGAGGTACCTGTTCTCGCTCGACCTCAGCAAGACGTTCATGGCCGTTCCGTCCTACGACGACGGCGACAAGGGTTCCGTGCTGGGGATGGCGGACTACGACGACCCGGTTTACCCGTCGAGCTGGTTCACGATGCGCTACGACGACTTCGTGTCCTACACCCTCGAGGACGACGACTTCCGCCGGGTGATCCAGTACCTGGCGACGCTCCACGCCTGCGACTACTCGTTCAAGACGCTGGACGACCTGTGCTACAGGTTCTTCCTGGGCAACGTGAACATCGTGGAATTGGGGTCGTATCAGCTCAGGTACAAGCACCTGACGTCGGACCCGGACAAGCTCTTCTCTATCATTTGGCAGATGGGACGGCTCCCGCGACCTGCGGGGGTGACGGTCACGGCCCAAGAGGTGGCGTCGTTCTAGGAGGCAGGGTATGGCAAAACTTATCAGGAAGACGCTGAAGGTCTTCGGGGGATCGGGAGCCACGAGCAACTTCGCGCAGTTCGGGTCGCTCCAATTCGGAGTCCCGCTGAAGACGAAGGACATCGCCTCCATCCAGGCGCTCGCCACCTGGGACGACGGCTACCAGAACGCGCTCTACACCGGCAACCGGGCGTTGCTGCTCGAGGACCTGAACTCCTGGTCGTACCTGCACTCCTACATGTCGGCCTACCTGCTCCAAGAGGGCATCGCGGAGTGGGACGCCGGGACCAACTACTTCCTGAACAGCATCGTCAAGCTGCCGGGAACCACCCAGCTCTTCGGCTCGCTGCAGAACAACAACCTAGGCAACACGCCCCCGACGTCCGCGAGCAACGCCTTCTGGTCCTGGCTCAACCCGCCGGTCCCGACCTCCTTCCCCATCGGCAACGGCGTCAAGGAGAACCTGAAGGTCGTCCCGAACAACGGAGCCCCGCTGAGCAAGGTCGACGTGTCGGCCGACCGCCTGTCGGTGCAGGGCGTCATCCTCGCCCCGGTCAGCTACACCGCCGACGTCACCGTCACGGGCGTCAATGGGCGCGACACCGGCACCGAGCAGCTGAGCAGCTGGTACGCGCTGTTCGTTATATGCAACGACGCCGGGACGCTCGCCGGGTCGCTCTTGTCGCTGGCCACCACCCCGACGCTGCCGGTCGGCTACACGAAGTTCCGGCGGGTGAGCTGGGTGCGCAACAACGCCTCAGGGAACTTCGTCTCGGCCCGCCGGGTCGGCGACACCGTCCTCTACTACAACCCGCCGGCGAACAACCAGTACAACCCGGCGAACCCGGTCGGCTTCAACTCCTGCATCCCGCCGGACTGCTGGGAGGCGCTGTTTCAGGTGGACTCCCAGTCGACCAGCGGGTTCTTTGGATACGGGAATATATCGGTGCAACCTTACGGAGCCTTCGGAGGCGTCACCGGCTCGATCGCATTCGTATTCATGGGATCTACCCCGGGGTACGGATCTGGGCAGCTCGCGTCCATCTTGGGCGACGGCCAGCAGATCACGTTCACGGGTTCGAGCGGATACAAGAACATCCAGGTCGTCAGCTACGTCGATCCGGTCTGAGGAGGAGGAGCGCCATGTTCATCGTCGAGAAGGACTCAGGGGAAACGGTGGTCTGCGTCGCGGAGTTCGTGAGGACGCCGTGGGCGGCTGACCCAAACTGCATCGTGCACAATCTGCCAAAATGGGACTGGTCCAAGGCGGACCTGACCGGCGTGGACACGACGCAGCCGGGCTGGATGTCCCAAGTGAAGTGGAACGGAACCACGATCGTCAAGAAGTGACCCTTATTAGGGAGGAGCGTGACATGAAGAAGCTGATCACCGCCGCACTCGTACTTCTGGCCGGCACCGCTGCGGCTGGGCTGTTCCCGTACCCCACCCCGGCTGTAGACGAGGCGGGGCTGACCGCCGACAAGTCCTACGTCTTCAACGCGGGGCCGTCGTTCTCCAACGTGACCGCCTCCGTCCAGTACAGCTCGGTCACCTTCGGCACCCAGATCCTGACGAGCGGCCAGATCGCCGTCGGCTCGCTGGTCATCCCCGAGAACGTGACCCAGCTGACCGAGGCCCGGGCGTCGAACTACCTGACCGTGAACTCGACCTCCGGACTGAAGTCGGCCAAGGTCACGCTCCTCGGCTACCAGCTCCAGAACCAGCGCGACTGGCTGTCCACGAGCAGCAAGGCCACCACGGCTGCCTCGATCGCGACGGCCCTGTCGCGGCTTCCGATGCTCAGCGTCTCCCGCGTCGGCGACGTCATCTACACCACGGCGTCGGCCCCGGGCTTGGCCGGCAACTCCCTCAAGATCTACTCCTCGACCCCGGCGGCGCTGACCATGGCGACCACGTACCTCACCGGCGGTCGCGACAACGCGGTCTTCACGCTGAGCGGCGTCCCCTTCCGGCAGGGGTACGACTGGGCCGTCGGCGCTGACAGCGCCGCCGCTGCCGTGTCGCTGGCGTACGCCATCAACAACTCGCGCCTGTCGCCGTACCTGACCGCCACCGCGAACAGCCCGACGAACGGGGTGGTCTCGTTCGCGAGCAAGATGGTCGGCTCCAACATGAACTACACCATGACCAGCTCGCTCCCGGCGGCCCTGGTCCCGTCCGGCCCCACCATGACGGGCGGAGTCAACGCCTCGTACGCGCTGGGATCCTCGCGGATCAGCCTGGCGTCCCACGGCCTCACGCTCGGGACGTCGGTGATGTTCACGCTGGGAACGCTGGCCGTCTCCCCGCTGGTCGACCAGACGACTTACTACGCCGCGCCGCTGGGAGTCAACGCGTTCGCCCTCGCCACGACCCCGGCTCGGGCCTCCGCAGGGCTCTACGTCACGCTGACCAGCTCGCTGACGCTGACCACGGCGCTGACCTCGACCCTGGTGCCGCTGCCCATCACCGGCACTCCCGGGTTCTACTGGGAGAGCTCGAACAACAAGACCTCGTGGACCGACCTGACCCCGACCGTGTCGTCCGTGACAATCACCTCGTACACCGCGCCGTACGCCACGAAGAGCTTCTCGTTCGGACACTACGCATTCAAGTACGCTCGCTTCCGCGTCGTCGCCCCGGCGTCCGGGGCCGTCAAGATCAAGATGTCCTTGGTCAGGCAGTAACTCGTGCACAGGGAGGGATCGGCCATGCAAACCATCATCCTCGCAGTAATGCTCCTCGGAAGGATGGCTGCCGCTGCGCCGATCCCTCCCCAGCCCGGGTCGACCGGGATCAACAACTCGGCGTCCGCACAGGACGCCAGGTTCAACGTCGGGACTGGGACCGTGCGCGGTCTCTTCACGGCTGACCGCATCACGGTCAGGGACCTGACCGCGACCGGGTTCACCTTCTCCGGCGACGGGTCGGCCATCACGAACCTCAACGCGTCGCAGCTCCTGACCGGTGCCGTACCGGCGGCTCGCCTCGTCGGGGCGTTCAGCGGGATCACCGGCGTCGGCACGCTGGTCTCTGGTGTCTGGCGCGGGACCGCCGTCGGCACGCAGTGGGGAGGCACCGGACAGAACTGGTCCGCCACGCCGAGCGGCAGCATCCCCGTCTTCATAGGGACCGGCATCATGGGCCTGCTCGCGCCGGGGCCGACGTCTCAGCTCCTCCAGAGCACCGGGTCTGGGTTCGCCTGGACCGGAGCTCCCGCGATCACGGGCGCGAACATCACCGGGCTGCTCCCCGCCAACCTGTCGGCGGGCAGCCTGCCGACCAACGTGGCGGTGAGCCAGGCCTCCATCGCCAGCCTCCCCGGGTCGAAGGTCACCGGGAACATCGCCGGCCTGGCGAGCAACTTGTCGCAGCCGCTCCCGATCGGTAACATCGCCTACGGGATCCTGCCGTACTCCGTCGTGGCCACGTCCATCACCGGGACCGGAGTCACGCCCGGGATCTACGGCGGCGCGGCGTTCGTGCCGCAGCTGACCGTCCGGTCCGACGGCAGGATGAGCGCCGCGACCCAGGTCGCGCTCTCGATCAACGCCCCGAACATCGGACCCGGCACTCTGCCTGTCGGCGTCGACGTGCCCCAGGCCAACCTGGTAGCCGGAGCGCTGCCTGCCGGCATCACCGTGCCGCAGGCCAACATCGTACCGGGCACGCTGCCGACCAACGTCGTCGCGTCATCCATCGCCCAGACTGGCGTCACCCCAGGGACGTATGGCAGCGCCACGACCTCCGCTAGGATCATCGTCGGCGCGGACGGTCGGCTGTCATCCGCGTCCGAGTTCTCCATACCCGGCGTGTCGACCAGGACCGCCTTCTACGACCGCGATAACGGGTGGAGCGTGACGCAGACGGCCAAGAGCCCGTGGACCTTCCAGGCGTCCGGGCCGACGCGGTACTCCCTCGGGACCTCATCTGGAATATCCGTGGCCGCAGGAGGAGTGACGGCTCCCTGGTTCTCCGGAGCCCACTACGGCGACGGCTCCAGACTGACCAACCTTCCCTCGACAGAGGGGAGCACCTACGCCTCTCCCAAGTTCCTGACGGCGACCGGCAACACCAGCTACAGCCTGCAGGCGTCGTCCGGCGTCAGCGTCCTCGCCGGGGGCGTGACTGCACCCTGGCTGTCAGGTGACCATTATGGTGACGGCTCGCGCCTATCAAATCTCCCGATACCACCTGCCGGACCTTGCGGCGCTGGGACGGGGGCCAACACGGTGCTGTGCCAGGGAAGCCTGAACGCGGCCAACGGTGACTTCGACACCATCTCCGGAGGGCTCGCCAACCTGACGAACGGCGGCGGGTCGTTCGTCGGTGGCGGGAACAACAACCAGACCCAGCTCCAGTACGCCGTCGCGGTCGGCGGGCTCAATAACTCCGTCAACTCCGCGTACGGCACTGTCGGCGGGGGCCGTAACAACTTGATCAACGGAGTCAACGACACCATCTCCGGCGGGAACGGCAATACCACCAATGGCGGACCTTCCGGCGGAGGCGCGACAGTAGGCGGAGGCGCGACCAACTTAGCGACTGGCGAGTACTCTACCGTGCCGGGAGGGAAGAGCAACACCGCCTCCGGCGAGGCGTCCGTCGCGCTGGGCTACGGGGCGACGGCCTCGCACACCCGGTCGATGGTCTACAGCCAGGCCGCGACGTCCTCCAACAGGAGCCGCCAGGTCAAGTTCGAGGCGCAGGGCGGGTTCGACGTCGTGTCCCCGGCCCTGACCGTGACGGGCGGGGCGCAGCTGGGCTACGGCCTGGCGGCGACGACCGCGTCGCTCACCGGCACCGGCAGCGCCCTGTACTCGCTGCAGACGTCATCCGGGGTCAACGTGGCCGCCGGCGGGGTGACCGCGCCATGGCTGAGCGGAACCCACTACGGCGATGGCTCTAAGCTGAGCGGGATCTCGATAGCGGTTCCGGATCCGCTGCCGATCATCCAGCTCGATGCAAAACCCCTGCAGGAAGGAATCACGATTGCCACGAATACGCTGATCTCCGGAGGGTTCTACGTCTACAATACCGCCGGAGGGACGCTATACTATAATAAGGATTTCACCGGAGACCTTCAGGGCTACTCCGACGGAATCCTGGAGTACAAGTCTGCGACCAGCATGGTCATCGGACCCAAGGCGACGCCGAAGGTGACGCTGAACATCACACCGTCCGACACCGTCCCGGCCATCCTAACGTCATCCGGGATCAGCGTCTCTGCGGGCGGCGTCACGGCTCCCTGGCTCAGCGGCACTCACTACGGCGACGGGTCCAAGCTCGACAACCTTCCCGGGGAGACGAATACGTACGCCTCTCCCAAGTTCCTCACGGCCACTGGCAACGCGAACTACAGTTTGCAGACGACTTCCGGGATATCGGTGCTTGGAGGAGGCGTCACAGCTCCTTGGATATCTGGCACTCATTATGGAGACGGATCCAATCTCTCTGGGATCTCGGGGGTGACCGACCCGCTTCCCATCATAGAGATCTCGGCGAAGCCGAACGAGGAAGGCGTGATCATCTCGACGAACATCACGGCGCAGGGGGACTTCCTGCTAACTAATCCTGCCGGCGGCAAGCTCTACATCACTAAAGACTGGCCCGGTCAGCTGCTCACAAACGACACTGGAAAAGTAGAGTGGAAGTTCATCAGCAAGTTCTACATCGGGGATAGCGCGACGCCGTCGGTCACTCTCGATATGCAGCCGTCGAACACGCGCCCATCCGTCACTACCTCGTCTGGGGTCTTGGTGCAGGCGGGCGGCGTCACAGCACCGTGGTTCTCAGGGGACGGCTCGTACCTCACAGGCATCGTCAGCGGTGGGGAGACGAACACCTACACCTCTACCAAGACCTTCATAAGCACGGTGTCTGCTGGTGGGTTGATGATCGGAACTACGGCGAGTCCGTTGCTCTTAGCCGACAATCAACCATATGACATCATTGCCGTCGGCCCATCGGGGGTTCGTGGCGGGCGCATGAGGCTCTACAGCTACGGGTCAGGGGCAACCGCTAATGGGGTCTTTAATTTCTTGACCGGGCGAGGGACCAATGACTCGCCGCTGGCCCTTGCGAGCGGAGACAACCTTGGAACGATTGGATGGGGTGGCTATGCGGGGCCTTCTTCGACCTACACTGCGGCTGTGATGAACAGCATCGTTTCCGGTGCTTGCACCGTGGGTGCGGGTTGCCCGTCTAGGTTGCAGATAAGCATAAGCACTGGAGGAGTCAATCCGACCCTGACTGCTCTAGTCATCAGCTCCGAGGCCGTCGTGCAGATGTCCTCCTCGGCGTGGGTCAGGGGACAGGACGTCAACGGCTACAGCCTCCATGTGTCATCGGGCATCAAGGCGCAGTACATCGACCTCCCCGGCGGGCGCGTGGACGGTCCCGGGGGTGGGGGCGGAGAGACGAACACCTACGCCTCCCCCAAGTTCCTCACCGCGACAGGGGACACCGACTATAGCCTGCAGACATCCTCGGGGATCTCGGTACTCGCGGGAGGCGTGACCGCCATGTGGCTTTCAGCCTCCAGCGGAATCTTCACCGGCACCGGCGACGAAAGCATGAGCATCGTGGCATCTTCCGGTATATCGGTCCTCGCGGGGGGCGTGACCGCGCCGTGGTTCTCCGGCGATGCTTCTGCTTTGACAGGAACAGGTGGGTTCGGGGCATGTAAAGACATATCCGTATCTCGCCATAATATAGTTTGTAGTCAGGTCGCCGGCAATGATGCCTCTCCTAGTTATTCTGTAGTCAGCGGTGGCGCGAATAATAATGCGAGTGCCAGCTTCATAACCATTGCAGGCGGCTCTGCTAACAATTCAGGGGCCTCACCGAGCAGCGACTACTCATTTATCGGAGGTGGAAGCTCTAACAGCGTAGCGGGAATATTCTCTACCGTGCCGGGGGGCTCGTCGAACACGGCCTCGGGGAATTGGAGCTTTGCACAGGGTCGCAGGGCCAAGGCAGTGCATACGGGAACCTTCGTCATCGACGACTCTCAGGACGCCGACTTCTCATCTACCGTGAACGACCAGTTCTCAGCCCGCTATCAGGGAGGGGTCTACTTCGAGGCCCCATACTCTACCTTTACTGGTCGAATAACTGCGAGTGGCGGCGTCGTGACGACCACGGTGACCGCGAGCGGGAAGGGTCAGTTCTCCGTTGGAGTGAGCTCGTTCGGGGTAGGCGGGAAAATCTACTACAGAGACTACGCCACCGCAGTCACCACCACGACGACCGGCACCGCCGAGGTGACCTTCGCCACGGCGACCATCCCCGGCGGCACCCTGGTGAACGTGGGCGACTGCCTGACTTTCCGGTGCGTGGCTTATGGCGTGCGGGCTGTGTCGAAGACCCTGTACGTCACGCTCGGAGGCAGCCTGGGCACGCGGATCGAGGTCCAGTCGAACAGCAACAACGGAACAGTCATGGGCACCAGTCCGACGATCTGCAAATCCGACGGGGGAGTCGGCTGGCACCTGATCGGCAGGGAGCAGGGAGCGTCCACATCCGGAGTGTTGTCGCAGGCGGTGTCGTTCGACGAGACAGCAAGCATAGACGCGACCTGTGGCTGCTCGGTGGCGACCGGGGCGCAGGGCGACTGCAGCTTCTCCTACTTCAAGGTCACGTACGAGCCGCGCTGAGTATCCCAGGACGATAGTCACGGAGGAACGATGAGGTACCCGATCGAGACGACGAACCAGCCGGGGATGACGATATACGCCATCATCCACCATCCGGACGGCAGGGTGTGGAACGACTCCGACGAGGCCTGGGAGGCGTTCAACGTGGGGAACTGGTCCCTGTACGCCATCCCGCTGGCCGAGCAGGGCGCGTCCGGCTACTACCGGGCCGACTACCCGGCGGCGGTCGCCGGCGTGCTGACGACCGAGGCGCTCTACCTCCAGGCCAGCACGGCCCCCAACGTGGGGGATATCCCGTCCATCGGGCTGGGGCAGAGCCAGGGCTCCGCCATCGCCGCAGTCAACGACGACACGGTCGCGGCCGACAACCTGAAGAAGAACCTGAAGTCGATGGCTCCCGGCAAGGCCGTCGCCGGGACGCTGACCGTCACGCAGATGACCACCGACCTCAGCGACACCGCCGACGGGGTCTACATCGGCAGGCTGGTCGTCTGGACCACCGGGGCGCTGATCCGCCGGACGGCGTACGTCACCGCTTATGCCGGCTCGACGCGCAAGCTGACCTTCGGCGCGGTCTCGGTCGCCCCGGCGGCCGACGACGAGTTCCTCATCATATGATCCAGTCAACGGTGCCGGTCGGAGGGGGCGTCGGCAGGGCGCACCGCCAGTCGCCGTGGCCGATCTGCAAAGTCGAGTACGTCCTCGCGATGGCCCAGTCGGTCGTCGGCGAGGTGCCGTTCACGGACGAGTGCTCGCCGGAAGACCAGGAGTGGTACATGTCAACAGAATATCAGGGGCTGCAGACCTTTCAGAAGGGCGACGTCGGCCTGGCCATCGTCGTCATGGTGGTCGACACGGGCGGGAACCCCATCGACCTGCGCGGGGCCTCGGCCAAGGTCATCCGGGTCGGGTTCCCTAGCGGGATCTCCAAGGACTTCGCCGCGTCGTTCGCCACCGACGGGAGCGACGGCGCGATAACCTACGTCACGGCTGCCGTCGGAGACCTGGACCAGGCCGGCGACTACACCCTCCAGGGAATCGTGACGCTGAACGGCTCGACCAAGTCGACGCTGGTCCCCTCGCTCATCGGC
>Ga0315286_10000315_pt1 | contig 39757 bp, 36 predicted proteins | sample YL17G10_0_MG_FD_205038 | JGI IMG/M metagenome (GOLD analysis project Ga0315286, IMG submission 205038) | Sediment microbial communities from Yellowstone Lake, YNP, Wyoming, USA - YL17G10_0 | ecosystem: Environmental > Aquatic > Freshwater > Lake > Sediment | place: USA: Wyoming | collected...
GGGGACCAATCACACCCTTTTTTCAGGGGAGTCATCCATGACTCTCCTGAAAAAAGGTGCTCTGCGCCCAGATAGTGGGGGGAGAATGCCCTCTCGTGCCCGCTTTTGTGGTGCGTTCCCTGAATGCAGGCCATTTCAAGCCTTAAAGTGGAGCATTGGCCCTATCGACTTGGTCGTCTCGGAGTTTTTTCAGGGGAGTCATCCATGAGGCCCACGCTCATCTGTATCCCACTCATTCAGAGAAACGGCGAATCAACTCCCCTACGAAGTGGATACCCTGAAAATAGTCCTCCAAGTAGATGTTCTCGTTGGGCGCGTGTATGTGACAATTGGTATGCGACACGCCGGCCATCGCCGCAGGCGTTCCGCGGCACAGTTGGTAGAGCGGGCCGCTGCCTGGGCTGGTCGGGTAGACGATCGGCTCGACGCCATAGGTAACCCTGGCCGCTTCTACGCAAGCCCGCGCAAAGGGGGCATTCATCGGACTCCGGGCCGGCATGATCCCACCCAGGATCTCAATTTCAATGTCCGAGAATCCCCGCCGGTCCAGGTGCGCCCGCAGCAGGTCCGCCACCAGATCGGGGGTCAGGTCCGGCACCAGCCGAAAGCTCACTTTCGCCATTGCCGTGCATGGCAGGACCGTCTTTTGGCCCTGCTCGATGTATCCCGACTTGAGGCCAGAGATGGTGCAGGTCGGCATGTAGAAATGCTCGACCAGCAGATCAACGCCCGTCAGACCTCTAATGAAAGCGGAGATTCCAAAGATCTCCTTCACCTTGTCTTCGTCGAATGGGATGGTCGCCAGGTGTTGCCGCTCCAGCTCCGTTGGGGGGCGCACTCGCTCCATCAGACTATTCACCAAGATGCGATCATCGGCATCCTTCAGCGTGTTCAGCGCCCAGACCAACCGCCATGCGGCATCAGGAACCACACCCCCCCACATGGAGTGCAAGTCGCTGCTCGCCGTCCGGACCTTGAGTTCCACGTAACACAAACCTTTGACTCCAAATTCGAGCAGGAAGCGCCGTGCTACGTCCTTGCCGCCGCTCTCCCACAGGCAACCATCCGCCTGAAGCAGGTCCGGATACTGCTCAGCAAACGCGGCCAGGTGGGGGCTGCCCACCTCCTCCTCCCCTTCAATGAGGAACTTGATTCGCAGGGGCAGCAATCCCACGGTTGCCTGGTAGGCCTCAATGGCCTGCAAACGGCACATCAGGTCTCCCTTGCAGTCGGCCACTCCTCGAGCATAAAGGCGGCCATCGCGCTGCGTTAACTGGAACGGAGGCGATTCCCACTCGTTCATGGGGTCAGCAGGTTGGACGTCGTAGTGATTGTAGATGAGCATCGTCCGTTCGCCCTCACCCAACTCGGCGTAGACGATCGGCGCGCCTGCGCCGATAGAGATGCGGCGCACCTGGGCACCCAGGCCCGTCAGCCTGTCCTCTATCAGAGTCGCCGTTTCCTCCAGGCCGATTCCTAGCGCTGCGATGCTCGGCTGTCCACACAGCGCCCCCAGTTCATCCAGAAAGCGCTCACGATTCGCCGCTATGTAGGCTTTAGTCTGTTCCATGTTTCCTCCTAATGACCTTCGACGGGCCATCGTCTCTCCCCTCATCATTGTGCGGAGAGTGGCGACGAAGAATCGCGGCCTTTCTGTGCATCCCTGCCACCACACGTCCGGCACAGAAGCACGCCAATCGCCAACGAGTAGACGCGCGCCCCGGGCGGATCTGACCGGGAGGTCAGTACCACCGGAGCCGAAGCCCCGATGACGACGCCTGCCATCTTGGCCTTGGCCAGATACTCCAGGTTCTTGGAAAGAATGTTCCCCGCATCCAGGTCCGGCACTACGACCACGTCCACGTCGCCTGACACCGGGCTCTTGATCCCCTTCGACTGGGCCGCTTCGGCAGAAATCGCGTTATCAAAGGCCAACGGGCCATCCACGATGGCCCCTTTGATCTGCCCTCGCTCGGCCATCTTGCTCAGACAGGCAGCGTGCACAGTGGACGGGATGTTGGGGTTGATCGTCTCCACTGAAGACAGGACCGCCACCTTGGGTTGCTCCACACCCAGACTCCGGGCCAGGTCGACCGCGTTTTGCGCGATCGCCGCTTTCTCCGTGATCTGCGGGCTGATGTTGATGGCCGCATCGGTGATGAGCAGCAGCTTGTGATAAGTAGGCACCTCCAGGACGAAAACGTGGCTCAGCAGCCGGTCGGTGCGCAGGCCGGTGTCGTGCGCAAGCACGGCGCGGAGCATCTCGTCGGTGTGCAGATAGCCCTTCATCAGGATATCGGCCTCACCCCGCCGCACCAGGTCCACCGCAACAGTGGCAGCTGCTTTGTTCATCTCGGTGTGCACGATGACCACATCGCTCAAGTCCCAGCCAATCGCGGCCGCCTCGGAACGGATGTCCTCCTCGCGGCCTACCAGCAGTGGCACGATCAGACCCAGCTGTACGGCCCGCTGTACCGATTGGAGCACAAGGTTGTGAGCGGCCGCAGCCACTGCCACCCGTGCGCGCGGGCGCTGTAGCGCAAGTTCTACCACCTCATCGAATCGCCGGAGCATTCGTCACCCTCCTCCAAGTAGTGCGCAAAAGTGCTATTCAGGCGGCCACCCATTGGCCGATTTGCCTGATCCGCCGCAGCGCCAGCGGCAGGCGCGGGGGCAGATCGCCGGCCACCATCCCCATGTCCCCCAGGTCAGCGCGGGCAAGTTCGCCCGCCAGGCCATGCGCGTAGGCCCCGGCCACCGCTGCCTCAAAGGCTCCGATGCCCTGGGCCCGCAGTCCGGCGATGGCCCCGGACAGGACGTCGCCACTGCCCGCTGTGGCCAGCCCCGCATTGGCAAAGGGGATCACCATCACCCGCCCACTGGGTGCGGCAACCACCGTGAATGCCCCTTTGAGCACCACCAGCGCGCCCCACGCCTGGGCCATGCGACTGCAAACACCCTCACGGTCGGCCTGTACTTCCTTGACCGTTGCTTCACCCCCCATCAACCGCGCCATCTCGCCAGGATGGGGCGTGAGAATAGTCTCCGGTGCCAGGGCCCTCCACCACCGGTCAGCCTTGGCCAGAGCGTTCAAGGCATCGGCGTCTACCACCAGCGGGGGCAGCGCGGTCTGTTTCGGCTCCTCTGCAGCGGAACTGACCACAAAGCCCATCCGACCCCTACGGTCTATCCCCTCGAGGCCAAGGAGGGCGTGGACAAAGGCTACCGTTTCTTTCTCCTGCGTCAACCCGGGTCCCAAGAGCAAGCATTCATAATCAGCCAACTGCTCGCGGAGCACCCTCACCGCGCCCAAAGCGATCACCCCCAGGTCGTGAGGCAGCAGCATGTAGGTGGCCTCCGTCAGATGGGCCGCTACTGCCGGCTGGATGGGCATGGGGAGTGCCATAGTCACCAGGCCCGTCCCCACCCGCGTGGCTGCCGCCCCGGCCAGCACCGCCGCGCCGACATAGTTCACTGACCCGGCCACGATCAACGCCCGGCCGAAAGACCCCTTGTGTGCAGAGCGAGGACGTTCGGGCAGCCAAGATCTAACAAGCTCCGAGGTCGCCATCTCCAGGCACACGTCGTCGGCCAGGCGTGGGGGAATGCCAATGTCGGCCACCACCAGGCTACCCACTGCCCCAGCACCTGGGAAGCGTAGCAGCCCCGCTTTTGGGTACCCAAAGGTCACTGTGAGGTCGGCCGGGAGGGCGAACGGATCGAGCGCACCCGTGTCGCAGTCCAGCCCCGTCGGGCAATCCACAGCGACGACAAGTGGGCGTGACCCGCCCAATCCAGAAGGAACAGCTTCTGCCAGTCCCCCCAGCGCGGAAGCCCCCCCAGCAGCCTGTCGAACTATGTCGAGTAGTTCCTGGAGTGCTCCGCCGATGGGCCGCGTGACTCCCACCCCCAGCAGTGCATCCACTACCACATCTGCGGCCGACACCAGCCTGCGCAGCGCCCCATAGCTTGTATCGTCCTTGGCCCAGAGTACCGGCAGGCCATCTTCCTCGACGCGCCGCAGGTGCACGTCCCCCGTCCCGTCGCGCTTCCAGATGTAGCAGGTAACGCGTGCTCCCATCTCCCACAGAGCATGGGCAGCCACAAGGCCATCTCCACCGTTGTTACCTGGCCCCACCAGCACGACGACCCACCGGTCCTTCACTGGCAGCCGACGGTGGATCGCGTGTGCTGCCCCGCGCCCCGCGTTCTCCATCATCTGCGCAAAGCTCAGGCCTTCTTCGTTGGCCTTCTGTTCCAGGATACGGCTTTTTCCCACCGTGATGATCTTGATCGGATGCATCCTCTTTCCCCCGGACTAATTGTGCCACAACCGCAGCAGAGTAATTCCGCTCCTACGATGACTCCCTTGTGGGAGCGACGCATGTGGCCGGAGGGCCATCACTCGCGTCTTGTCCTCAACTCCAGGCCCGTCCACAGCCAAGCGACCAGGGTCGCAACAAGCCCGGCCACGGTGAGCACGGTCAACAGATAGAACACCTGGATGGCCGGCGACCCGGAGCCTCCGATGGGATCCACAGGATGGCGGATGACCTCCGCCTTCCGGACCACCACCCACGGCACGACCCCCATGGCCAAGCTGACCAGGGCCGTGAACTCCTTCTGGTCCACCAACCTGGCCACTACGGCCAGCACCACCGCGGCCAGCAGGATCAGTCCGGTGGCTCGGACCCGGGGCTCGTTCCACGCAATCGCCTGGCCCCAGGTTAGCCATGTCACCGCCATTGACGAAATGGCATACACAAGCCATACCATGAGAGCCGCCCGGCCCGCCGCCCTGGTGCCGCGGAACCAGATCGGACGCCGCAGTACCAATGCCACCAGGCCAAGCGCGCCGGCCACGGAGAACATGCCCAGTCCTGCCCACACCAATGCTCCATGGACATAGACCAGCTTGATCACATCTCCCAGGCGCGCCTCGGCCGGCGCAAGCACAGTCCATAGCACCAGCAGAGCGGTGAGCCCTGCCGCCACCAGCGGCAGAACTCGATTTCTCAGCTTCTTCAATCCTGGTCTCCGATCGTCCTTCGGAGCCCTTGGCCGGGCTGGACAGCCTGCCGGAACTGCGGTAAAATGCACGTCAGTTTACCCAGGAGATAACTGCTATGGAACCGTCCGATGCTCCCCCGCAGGAACAGGGAAGCAAAAGCCGATTGTCCGTCGGGCTCGCCGCGGGAGCCGTTTCCGTGCTGGTGTTGGCACTACTCGGCTACGCTCTCAGCGTCACGCCGACCTTGCCTCCTCAGCTTGGCAGCCCAGTGCCCGATTTTCAACTCACCGCCATGGATGGCCGCCCCCTGAACCTGAGCGAATTGCAGGGCAAGGTGATCATCCTGAATTTCTTTGCGAGTTGGTGCAACCCCTGCCGTCAGGAGGCCACCGACTTGCAGCAAACCTGGCAGCACTACCAGGATCGAGAGGTGCAATTCCTTGGCGTTGCCTACAAAGACGCTGCGTCCAAAGCACAAACCTTCCTCGACGAGTTCGACGTGACTTATCCCTTTACGCCAGACCCGGGCAACCGCACCGCCCGCGCATACGGCGTGACCGGTGTCCCGGAGACCTTTGTCATCGATCAGGCGGGCCATCTGGTCCACCACTTTGTCGGGCCCGTCACCCAGGGAGAACTGAGCCTGGAACTTGACCGATTGCTCGAACCTTAGCCAGTCTTGTGGCGTTCTGCACAGCGGAGCGACGACTGTGCTTCCGGTCGTGGCCGGACAGACCAGGGAACGAAGCGAAGGATAGAACGCTAGACCCGTTCTGTCCAGTCACCACCGCCCAGCCGGTGCTCAAGAAAGGCGAGCAGTACCTGCCGCAAGCGGCTGGCGTCGATGCGGCGCATGAGTCGACCATTGTGCGCGATTGAGATGGCACCGGTCTCTTCCGATACGACGACTACCAGGGCATCGCTCCCCTCAGTCAACCCGACCGCTGCGCGGTGTCGGGTGCCCATCCCTCGGTACTCGGGATTGTCTGTTGCCGGCAGCATGCAACTGGCGGCTACGATCCGCCCATCCCGGATAATGGTCGCCTTGTCGTGCAACGCAGTATTGGGGTGAAAGATGGTCTGCAGCAATTCAGTCTTGACGTCGGCGTTGATGGCTACCCCTGTATCCACAAAGTCCTGCAGGCCGGTCTCCCGTTCCAGCACGATCAGGGCCCCATGGTGCACACTCGACAAGCGACCCGCTGCCCGGACGACCTCGTTTACGACCCTCTCTACCGCCTCTTCTAATTGCCGGCGCGCTAGCAAGCGCCCGGTGCGGCCCAGCCGTTCCAGGGCACGGCGCAATTCCGGTTGAAAGATTACCGGGATGGCAATCAGCAGGGCAGGCAGCGCACTCCGGATCAGCCAACTAAAACCGCGAAAGGGCAGCACCTGGCTCATCAAGAAGAGCGCCAAGATCACGAGCACCATCCCACGCAGAAGCTGAACCGCCTGGGTCCCCTGCGCCAGCGTAAAGAGCAGGTAGAAAACCGTCGTGACCAAAAGAATGTCCACCACGTCGTACCAGGCGACGTGCGACAGGACCCAAAGAACATCTGGCACCGAGATCCTCCGCGTTCCGCTACTCGACGCTCACTTCGCCCGACAGTGCAGCCGGCACCGGTGTTTTTGCGCATGCACGGGTATACCAACCTCCACCGTCCATCCATCGCCAGGCCAGCGACGCTCGAAAAGCCCTGAATGCTTTTCGGTCCAGCACGGACTGGCGGAGCCGATTATAGCACAGAAACTCCTGCTTTGCCACAAAGTGGGTTTTACGGAGAACACCCGCGCCCTCACTTCTCGCCGAGGTACTGCTGATATTGATCGCCGAACACCGCTGGGGCCAGGGTGTGGACCTGGCGGAGCATTTCCAGGGCCAGGGCACGGATCTCCCATTGCGCTGCCTTGTCGCAGCGGACGGAGATCAAATGTCGCAACGAGCGCAGGTTCATGCTGACGATGATGCGCGTGGCGGTGGCATTGGGCAGGACAAAGCGCGCATCCTCCTTGAGAACACCCAGGTCACGCAGGCGATGATACGCCTCAGTTACCTGCCCCATCAAGTCGTGCCAGACGGCCATCGCCTGCGGGCTCTCCGCCACAGCAGGCGGGATGACGAACTCGGGAGACGTCATGTCAACGTATCGTTGGGATTCCTGGCTGTAGCTGGCGATCCGGTGGCGCACCAATTGGTGTGAGCACGCCCGTGAGATGCCGCTTATGTCAAAAGTGATGCTGGCATGCTCGATGATCGACTCGTGGCCCTCTCGGATGCGCGCCTTCAGGAATTTCCCAGGATCTCCCTTCGGCTCACTCCGATAGCAAACCCGCCCTGCGTATTCCGCCAGCGCCTCAGGCGCACCATCGCCTCTGAAAAAGTGGCTGACGCCAATGATCTCTACCCGCATGGCTCTCTATCCTCCGCACATTGGACATTCCTCGTCCGGCATCTGTCATTGTTCATCGTAGCCCCTGCTCTCGTTTGTAGCGAGCGATGTCCTCCCGGACTTTCGCCCGTTCGTCCAACGCCTGCTGCGCAGGTGCTGCCAGCTTTTGCTGCCAGGTGCCTGTCAGCGTTGCCAGCTCCTCCAGATGAGCCTCCAGTGGGTCCAGAACGTGCTCGACCAAGGGCATGAAGAAGGTCTCGCCCACGCCCTGGCCTTCCACCGTGGAGAACCACGTTGTACGCAGCGGGTCGAGTACCCGCGTATTGACCCCTTCAAGCAGTTCATCCAGGCTGCTCACCAGATTCACCACCCCGTCGAGCGCGGCCCGGATCTTGTCGCCGAGTCCGAAGGGCAGCTTGTCGAGCACCAGGTTGATCAGGTCTTTCAAGCTATCTGCAACCCGGTTGTCAGTGGCCTTGTCCAACGCCCGGGCCAACCCAGCTTCAAGCCGCTGGATGCCGTTGGCCAGGGCTGAGACCCGCCCTTCGAGCCACAAGACGGCGTCTTGTCCTGTAGGCAAGACACCTTGCAGGGAGCGGAGCGCTTGCTCGATCAACTCCAAGCCCTTCTTCAGGCCCTTGGCTCCCAACTCCACACCCTCAAGCGGCAAGGCCACGGCTGCCATTCCCGTCTGGAGAATTCCATCCAAGCCCGCCTTCTCCAAGTTCTCATAGCGCTCTACCAGGCCCTGCAGGCGAGTGACCTCGGCCTGAAACGCTTCCAAGGTCTGTTGCGCCTGAGCATCCGCCACCTTCCACACAGCCACACCGGTCGTGGCTGCCACTGCCAGACCGGCTGCGCCTCCAGCCAGCGTTCCGGAAAGGAATGCTCGTCGACTGAGAAGCCTCCGGTCGTTTTCTGTGTACTCTCCGCACCAGGCAACTTCGTTCTGCACCTCTTGGTACCGGCCGTTTTGTGGATACCCTTCTTGAGTGCGGTCGTGTTGCCCGGCCGTTCTTTGAGGATGGCCATTCTCTTGGCCCGTCTCTTCAAGCTGATCGCTCACCGCACGGTCTTTGTGAGCGTCCTTGCCTCCACTATATCCCTTCTTGGATTGGTTGCCTTGTTCAAACGGCTGGAAGTCCTCGCCGTCTTTCTCGTCAGCACCTTTGCGCGGGTTCAGGTCCGGCTGCGGATCCTCGGAGCTGCCGCCCTTCGCATCCGCGTACCGGTCGTTTTTCTGGAGCGGCCTATCCGACAGGTCGTCGTCATGCGGCTCTTCCTTACTCCATAGTGCGTGGCCGGTCCTCTCGTCGGTCATAATTCCTTACCCTGTCTATCCTAGTCGAGGCCCTCAGACTCCTCACCCCTCAACAAGCCGACGTTTCTCGCCAGCTTGTCCTGGGGCAACTCCCCCTCCACGTGCCCCACCTCGGCGTACAGATCGGGACCATAGGGCCGCGTCTGCACCACTACCGGCATGGGCACCGCGTGGCCCAAGATCAACGCCTGCTGTCGCGTGTCGAGCCGGGCAAGTACCTGCCGCAACTCGCCCGCACCCGACACGCCGGTGAACACGGCGCGGATGTCGGCCTCATTGTCTAACAGCGCCGTCACTCGCGTCCCGATCTGGCTCATCACTTCTTCGTCAATGCCGCTAGGACGCTGATCCACGATGAGCAGCGTGACATTGTACTTGCGCATCTCCCGGGCGATTGTTCCAAAGATCGTCTGCCGGGCGATGTCCTTTTCCAGGAACTTGTGCGCCTCTTCAATGGTTATGACCAGGGGTTTGGGCTCTTCCGCCTTTTTGCCCAGGGCCGCCTCCTTGCGAACCACGTACCGCTGATGGATGCGCCGCGTCAGGTAATTGGCCACCAGGATGTACGCCTCCAGGGTGCTACCGTAGCGGCCAAACTCCAGGATAACGTGCATCCCCTTGTCCAAATACTCCAGGATGCTGCCCACGGAATCTTGCCGCACGTGCGGCTGAAGGAAGTCAAAGCGGCGAAACAGCCCAAGCTTGCGCTGAATAGCACCCAGTGTGCCGCCATGGAGCTTGCCCTCTTCCAGCAGCTCCTCCAGCTCGGTGGCGCCCGCTTCCCCGTCCACTTCGCTCTCCTCCAGCAGCTTCTGGATCCAGGCTTTGCCCAGCCGTCGCCGTAGATAATATAGAGCATCCACCTGGACGTCTGTCAGGCTCATGAGGCTGGCGAGCATATCGACGTCTTCCGGCTCGATCTGGTCGTAACCGATGCTGACCGCAAAGTCGATCTTGCTTCCCCTGCGCTGGGACGATTCGCGGTCGAGAGTCCCCACGCTCACCCTACCAGGGAAAAGCTGCCTCAAGCCCTTTACCACACCGCCTTCGCCCTTGCTCTCCCACCCATACTCGTTGTGCATGTCAAAGACGAGGTTAACCGCCACGCCCTGCTTGATGATCCCGGCCAGCAGCGTGCGGGTCAGGAACGTCTTGCCTGTACCGCTCTTGCCAAAGACCCCGCTGGAGCGCTCGACAAGGCGGTTCAGGTTCAGGTGGACTCTCACTTGTTCCATGTCCAGCGGCGCGCCAACGAAGAAATGCTTGTCGTCGGCCGCGCCAAAGACGCGGTTCACGTCGTCTTCGGTGGCCTCGTACACCGGCGAAAAGTGGGCGGGCACCGTCTTGACCGGCCTGGGCTCCTGGCTCGCCTCGTCCAGCACGAGCATGGGCGACACTTCCAGGCGGCCAAAGGTGCTGGTGCCCTGGTAGACCTGCGCCAGGAAGGGATCAGAGGTATCTGGCGGCGTCTTTTCGATGGCCGGATTGGCGCTGTCCAGCGCCACGTCGGTAATGATGCTGAAGAAGCGGCGGCCCGTCTGTCCTCGAATCACCACGTAGCGACCTACGGCCATGCCCTCTACCACCGCATTGCGGTCCAGCTTGACGCGCAACCCCTCGCTCAGGCTGCCACCGGCGACCATACCTAACCGCCGGGCCTCGGCCAACTTTGGCGCCGGAGCAACCCGGGTGAAGAACTCGTCCAGCTCGCTGCTTGCGTCCTTCATGGCCGCATCCTCCTCAGCAACGCGTCCAGCCGTGGCAGATCCATCGCTAGCAACCGCGCCAACTCGCGCCCGGCGTCTAACAGAAAGTCGCGGCCACCCGGCCCCCGCGCCTCGGCTGCGTAGCGCAAGTTCGCCGCCAGCAGCTCGTCTGCTGGCAGGTCTCGGTTGTCCAGCACCAACCGGAAATAGTCCAGCCGCTCGGTGAACGCCACGAGCTGCTCGGAAGAGCACGTGTGGAGCACATCCAGGCTGAGGGGGGGCTGGGGCGGCAGGTGGTGAGACACTACCTCCCCCTGCCGGTACCCCACTACCAACACCCCGACCTCAATGGGCACCTGGCGGTTGCGTCGTTGGTCTTCCACGTATTCGGCCGGCAGCCCCTCCGCCGCGGCCATCTGCCGCACAAACGGGTCGTCCTCCATCCGCACGTCGTAGATCAGCCCATAGATCTCCTCGCCGCCCAGCGCCCGCACTTTGACCAGTGAACCAAACACCGGAACCTGCGGCCGCAACACCTGGCAGCCCGCTGCAAACCGCGCCGTGCTGGACCGGATGATCCGTCCTACTTCAATCTCCATTCTCCATCCTCCAAGAAGCGCTCAGACTTCCGAAGTCTTGCCTGGCCCTCTTCCCAGGGCAGGCAGGACTTCGAAAGTCCTGTCTCGCTCCCTACCGTCTCCATCGCGCCACCTGCTTCTGCTGTGCCTTGCGCGAAAGACTCGGCCAGTCTAGCCCATGCCGAGCCATGGCCTGCACGATCATGGCCTCCAACACCTCCCGCTCCTCGCCCAGGATCACTGCCTGCTCGTCGGCCCGGGTGAGAACGTAAGGATAGCCGTTGTTGAAGCGGCACTGGTCATATACCGCTGTATGCACCAAGTCCAGCGATTCTCTGCACTGGACCACCCACTCCGGCACCTCAACGCGGGCCACGTCTGTGCCGGTGTTGAGGTAGAATGAGTGGATGCTCTGTCCCCTGGCACGAAACTCCCGGTTGGCCCCGGTGCCCCGGACAAAGAGCGCCGAGCGCTCCCCATCGCCCAGGGTTCCAAACAGCGCCCGGTCGGTCAGGCCCCGATAGGGCGTGTCGTGCAGGCCGGCAAGGGTCTGGCGTTGCTCCTCTTCCAGGTGTGCCAAGTACAGCAGGGCCACCACCTCGGCGCTGAACGGCCGGCTGACAAAACCGGCGACAGGCACCACGACGGCCCGCAGTCGGTCCAGGCAGGCAAGGTAGTCAGCCAGGATGCGAGCCTGCTCGTCGTTGGGCACCTGCGCGCGCTGAAGCCAGAGGAGCAGCGGTCCATCGGTCAGACCCAGGCGGGGTGGTCCAGCCGCTGGCTCGGCCAGGGTCTGATCGGCCAGGGCGCGCATCTCAGCCAGGCCGCGCCGGGCGCCAACCAGGTCACTGCTCACTGGCTCACCGCCGGGATAGATTTGCTCCTCAGCGTAAGAGAGCTGCGGTCGACTAGCCACGCCAGGAGGCTGCCCACTGCCGCGGCGGAATACGATGCTCCCCACGTTGATCACGTAGTAGAAGGCCAGACCGTGCCGGTCGGGGTAGATCTGCGAACCATCGGCAGCGATCACCGTCACCCGCTGCGGCATGTCGGCGGGTGCGAACGCCGCGTCCAGCGGTTCGTCGCCCGGACTGGCGCAGCGCAGGCGTTGCCCTGGCTCCGATTCCGCTACCTGGCGGAGGCGTTCCTGGTCGTTGGCGTACAGCCGCAGCAGCTCCCTCGCGGGCTGCAAGACCTTCCGCTCCCGCTTGGCTCGCTCGGCCAGCACCCGGCCCATTTCGTCGATCTGTTCCGTGACTTTGTTGAGCTCCAGCGTCATGGCTCGGGGATCCCTCCGTTGCCCATTATATCCGATCCTCGACTGGATGGCAAGGAAGGACCAACCACGCTGACCTTGCTCCTGTGCTCCCCCCTCCCTTGCCAGCTTCTCCCTCCTGTGGTAGACTATGGCCGACCCCTAAGCAGGAGGAGAAAAGAGCATGCAAGCGCTCAAAGAGCGGATTCTGCGCGACGGTGAGAACATGGGCCGGGGCATCCTCAAGGTCGATAGCTTCATCAACCACCAGGTGGACCCGGCCCTGATGATGGAAGCAGGGAAGCGACTGGCAATCCGTTTTGCCCACGTCGGTGCAACCAAGGTGCTCACGGCCGAGATCTCGGGCATCGCCCCTGCACTCACCACCGCCTTGGCCCTGAATGTGCCCCTCGTGTACGCCCGCAAAACCAAACCGGTCACGATGACCGACCCGGTGTACGTCGAGGCCGCACCGTCGCACACCAAGGGGATGTCCGTCTTTTTGTTGGCCTCTCCGGATTTTCTGAAGCCGTGTGAGCGCATTTTGATCATCGACGATTTTCTGGCCAGCGGCCAGACCATCAGCGCCCTCGTGCGCATGGTCCGCCATGCCGGGGCTGAGCTGGTTGGCATCGGTGCCCTCATCGAGAAAATCTTCGAGGGCGGCCGCGCCCAACTCGAGCCGCTCGGCGTTCCGCTCCATGCCCTGGTCACCGTCACCGACATGTCGGACGGCCGCATCACGTTCGCTGAGTGAGGGTTTCCGTGTTGCCCGCCCACCCCGAGCAGGAAGCCGTTGCCATCCTCGACTTTGGCTCGCAATACAGCCAGCTCATTGCCCGGCGCGTGCGCGAAGCCCATGTCTATTCTGAGCTGTTCCCCTACGACGCTCCCGCCGAAACGGTGTTGGCCCTCCGGCCCCGTGGCTTTATCCTCAGTGGTGGCCCGAGCAGCGTCTACGAGCCCTACGCCCCGGCGCTACCCGCCTACGTCCTGGCCAGTGGCCTGCCGGTCTTGGGCATCTGCTATGGCATGCAACTGTTAGCCCACAACCTGGGAGGCCGGGTGGCCCCCGCCCAACGCCGAGAATATGGCCCTGCCCAGCTCACCATCACCGACTCCGACTGCCCCCTCTTCGCCAACCTCCGGCCTCCGATCTCCGTCTGGATGAGTCACGGCGACCGCATCGAGACCTTGCCTTGGGGCTTTAGGGCTGTGGCGCGGACCGACAATTCGCCCATCGCAGCCATGGCCCAGGCCGATCGCGGTCTGTATGGGCTCCAGTTCCACCCGGAGGTGTTGCACACGCCGCGTGGGGCCGAAATCATCCGCGGCTACCTCTACCAGGTGTGTCGCCTGAGCGGAACTTGGACGCCCGCCCATTTCATTGGCGATGCCGTGGCGGCCATCCGCGAGCAGGTGGGCAGCAACCAAGTGCTCTGCGCCCTGTCGGGCGGAGTGGATTCGGCCGTAGTCGCCACGCTGGTCCATCGCGCCATTGGCGAGCAGCTCACATGCGTGTTCGTGGATCACGGTCTGTTGCGGCAGGGGGAGCCAGAGCAGGTCATCCATACCTTCGAACGAGACCAGCGCATTAGCCTGGTGACGGTTCACGCGGTCGAGGAGTACCTGGAGGCACTGGCGGGCATCACGGACCCGGAGGAAAAGCGGCGCATCATCGGAAGCAAGTTCGTGCGCATCTTTGAGCGCGAGGCGCGCCGCCTTGGCCAACTGGACTTCCTGGCCCAGGGCACGATCTACCCCGACGTCATCGAGAGCGCCGGGGCCGGGCGACCCGGCGCGCAGCGCATCAAGACCCACCACAATGTAGGCGGCTTGCCTGATGATATGCGGTTGGAACTGGTCGAGCCGCTGCGCACCCTGTTCAAGGACGAGGTGCGCGCCGTGGGCCACGAGTTGGGCCTGCCTGACGAGATCGTCTACCGCCAGCCCTTCCCCGGGCCGGGGTTGGCCGTGCGCATCCTGGGGGAGGTGACCTGGGAACGGTTGGAGACGCTGCGCGCCGCCGACGGCATCTTTACCCAGGAACTGGCGTCCGCCGGCCTGTTGCGCCAGCATGCTGGGCCAGAGTCTCCCTGCCCGGCAGGCACCGCCCAAGCCTTCGCCGTGCTCTTGCCGGTGCGCAGCGTAGGCGTCATGGGCGACGGCCGGACCTACGCCCATGCGGTGGCCTTGCGTGCGGTAACCACCGACGACTTTATGACCGCCGATTGGGCGCGCCTGCCGTACGACTTGCTCGCGCGCGTCAGCAACCGCATCGTGAATGAGGTAGCGGGGGTGAACCGGGTCGTCTACGACGTGTCGGGCAAGCCGCCGGCAACAATCGAGTGGGAGTAACCTCATCAGAGGTCACAAGAGCGTCAAGCCGCGGTCAAAATCAAGCCCGCAGAGAATGGGACAATAGGATAGTAACCGCGTGCTTACGGGTTCTACGCGAAACTGACAAGAAGGAGGCGAACTATGGACTACGGAGGAATTCTGAAGCGCGCCTGGCAGATCACCTGGCGCTGGAAAGTGCTGTGGATCTTGGGCTTCCTGGCGGCCCTGGGGAGCAGTATGGGAGGCGGCAGCAACTTTTATTCTGCCAACCAGCGGGACGTAGGCCGTTGGACCAACCAAGCGCTCCCCTCGGACTTGCTGGCGTGGGGCATTGGCATCCTAGTGGCGGTCGCCTGCCTGGCCTTCTTGGTCGGCATCGCTCTGTGGGTAGTATCGGTCATCGCCCGTGGCGGGCTCATCGCCGGGGTGCAGCAGGTGGAGGATGAGGGGTCGACCGGCTTTCTCTCGGCCTGGCGCGTGGGCCGAAAGCGCTTCCGGACGCTGTTCGGCATCAGCGCTCTGGCGGCCATTCCGATCATCCTCGTGGTCGTGATCGGAGCTGTCCTGGCTATCCTGACCACGGCTGGCTTCGTCACCGTACAGAACACGACTCAGGACGCCAGGGCCCTTGGCGGCGCCGCCATCGTATTCGGGGTCGTTTGCGGCGGCGCGCTTTGCTGCGGCCTCATCCTTCTGAGCGTCGCCCTATCGCAGATCCAGCTCTATGCCGAGCGAGCCGCGATCCTGGAGGGCCTGAACTGGATCGAATCCTTCAAACGGGGATGGGCAGTCCTGAAGAAGAACCTCGGCCCCACGATCATCTTCTGGCTCATCTTCCTGGTAATCGGCCTCATCTTCGGGGCGGTGATTGTCGGCGGCGTCCTGGCTCTAGTCGTGCCGCTGTTCGCCATCTTTCGCAATGTCGAGCCAGGCCCATGGCTGGTGGTGCCCGCCGTGTGCGGCGGACTGCTGGCCGTCGCTGTGGGCGCGGTCATCAACAGCGTGGTGCAGACCTTCACTTCCGCTACGTGGACGCTGGTCTATCGCCATCTCACCGGGTACGTGCCCCCTGCCGTGGCAGAGTCGATGCCCCAGGTATGATCCTTGGCATTGACGTAGGAGGCACATTCACCGATCTCGTGCTTCTGGACGGCGCGGGCCAGGTCCGTATCCACAAGTTGCTGACTTTTGCCCGCGACCCATCCATCGCCATCCTCCAGGGGATCGCCGAGATCGGCGCCGGCAGGGATACGACCGTAGTCCATGGCACCACGGTCGCTACGAACGCCTTGCTGGAGCGCAGGGGCGCACGCACCGCCCTCGTCACCACCGAGGGCTTTCGCGACGTGCTTGAGATCGGGCGACAGACCCGACCCGATCTGTATGCCCTCCATCCCAGGCGGCCAGACCCGCTGGTGCCCACTCGTTGGCGGTTCGAGGTGCCCGAGAGGATCGCCGCCACTCGCAGCGGCAGTCAAGGCACTGTCTTGGTCCCTCTGGACGAGCCTTCGGTCGATGCCGTCGTCCGCCAACTCCTGGCCGAAGAGATCGAGTCGGTCGCCGTCTGCCTTCTTTTTTCGTTTGCCAACCCTTCCCACGAGCAGCGGGTGCGAGACCGCATCACGGAACTGGGAGGCGGAGCAGCGCCTGAAGTGTCGCTATCCTCCGACGTGTTGCCCGAGTACCGCGAGTATGAACGCACTGTCACAACCGCGATCAATGCCTATGTCGCCCCGCTGATAAGCGTCTACCTGGCCCGCCTTGAGTGCAGCCTGGAAGGCAGACGCCTGCGCATTATGCAATCCAACGGCGGCAGCATCTCGGCTGCCGCTGCGCGCTCCCTCGCAGCACGAACGGCCCTCTCGGGGCCGGCCGGCGGCGTGGTCGGCGCCTTTGAGCTGGCCCGAGCCGCCGGCTTTGACCAGGTAATCACCTTCGACATGGGTGGCACCAGCACCGATGTCTCTCTGTGTCCCGGTCGCATCCAACAGACCACCGAAGGCACCATCGCAGGGCTTCCTTTCCGCCTGCCGACCATCGACATCCACACCATCGGCGCGGGCGGGGGGTCCATCGCCCGGCTGGACGCAGGCGGTGCGCTGCGCGTGGGGCCCGAAAGCGCGGGCGCAGACCCAGGCCCGCTATGCTACGGGGGTGCCGGGGCCAAAGAGATCACCGTCACCGACGCCAACTTGATCCTGGGCCGTCTCGACGCCGCCCACTTCTTGGGCGGGCAGATGATACTGGATGCAGGCCGTGTGCAGTCCCAAATGCAGCAGCTGGCAGGTCGGCTGAACTTGCCACTGGAAGCCGCAGCCTGGGGTGTGGTCCGCGTGGCCAACTCAAACATGGAACGCGCCATTCGCACCATCTCGGTCGAACGGGGGTATGATCCTCGCGGCTTTACCCTGGTAGCTTTTGGCGGAGCCGGACCGCTCCACGCTTGCGAGCTGGCCGCGACCCTGCACATCCCGCGCGTACTCATTCCACCTCATCCTGGCGTTCTCTCTGCCCTGGGTATGGTCCTGGCCGACGTGGTCAAAGACTACTCCCAGACGGTCATGCGCCCTGCCCAGGAAGCCGAGGCGGCAACGCTGGGAAGCCTTTTCGGTCGGCTCTCTCGCCGTGCTCACGCCGACCTCCGCGCCGAAGGCTTGTCCGACGACGACATCACTTTGCTCCCCGCCTTGGACATGCGCTACGTCGGCCAATCCTACGAACTGACCATCCCGCTCTCGTCGGACCAAGGAGCTAGGACGAAAGACGGAGTAGGCGATGTCGAGGACGGAGCAGACTTCACGCCCCCTGTCTCACGCCTCACGCCTCACGGCTCATATTTCACGTTCGACATTTCGCGTCTGACGCAGGCCTTCCACTCCGCCCACTACCACCGTTTCTCTTACGCCAGCCAGGGTGAGCCGGTCGAGATCGTCACCGTGCGGCTCAAGGCCGTGGGCAGGACGCCGAAGCCTCAATTTTGCCAGCGTCCATCCGGCAGCGTCGACCCCAAAGCAGCGCACATAGGCCACAAGCAGGTCTACTTCGATGCCGGCAGTCCTCAGGGCGCGCAGCCCATCCTCGCCGCCCTCTACGACCGCGGAAGGCTGGCCTGCGGCAATATCGTGGTCGGTCCAGCCATCGTCTTCCAATTGGACACGACGACCGTCCTTCCCCCAGTCTGGTCCGCGACGGTGGATGGCTGGGGCAACCTCGTGGTAGAGTGCGAGGTAGCATGAGCCACATCGACCCCATCAGCCTGGAGGTTTTCAAGAACCTTTTCATCTCTGTGTCCGAGGAGATGGGCGTCACCCTGGGCCGCACGGCCTATAGTCCGAACATCAAGGAACGGCGAGATTTTTCTTGTGCCTGTTTCCTGGCCGACGGCCAGATGATTGCCCAAGCCGCCCACATCCCCGTCCACTTGGGAGCCATGCCCGCGTCGGTCCGATCCGCAATCGCCGCTTTTCTTACCTGGGCACCAGGCGATCTGGTGATCCTCAACGATCCCTATCTGGGAGGTACCCACCTACCCGACATCACCATGGTCTCGCCCGTCTTTGTAGAAAGAGAGCAGTCGCCCTCCTTCTACGTCGCCAGCCGCGCCCATCACGCGGACGTGGGAGGCATGGCCCCCGGATCTATGGCCCTGGCGACCGAGATTTACCAGGAAGGGCTCATCCTTCCTCCTGTCAAATTGGTCGAAGCAGGCCAGACCAACCAGGCAATCCTGGACATCATCCTACACAATGTGCGCACCCCCTGGGAGCGCCGCGGAGACCTGGCAGCGCAGATGGCCGCCCACCGGGTGGGCGAGCAGCGACTGCAAGGGATTGTCGCCCAATATGGCCTGCCCGAAACGCTTCACTACGCCCAGGCCCTGCTCGCCTACGCCGAGCAACTGACCCGTGCCGCGATCCGCCGCATCCCGGTCGGTGTCTATTCCTTTCGCGACGAGCTGGACGACGACGGCCAGGCCGAGCAGCAAGCTGCGAGCGCCAATTCCCCCTACACAGTACCCAACGCTGACCACCCTCCCACCATACGAGTGACCGTCACCGTACACGGCGACACTATGACCGTCGATTTCTCCGGCACCAGCACAGCCGTGGCTGGGCCGCTCAATGCGGTACGGGCCATCACCGAGTCGGCCACCTGGTACGCGGTGCATTGTCTGGCGACGGCTTTGGCCACCAAAGGGGAAGAAGGGGTGAGCGGGACGCCCGGTCCAGTGAACAGTGGAACCTTTGCCCCGGTGCGCATCGTCGTGCCCCGCGGCAGTTTTCTGGATGCGGAGCGACCCCACGCGGTGGCCGCCGGCAACGTCGAGACATCGCAGCGGGTCGTTGACACCGTGCTCGGGGCGTTGGCCGGTGCTCGGCCCGATCTGATTCCGGCCGCCAGTCAGGGAACGATGAACAACCTGGCAATCGGCGGCTACGATCCAGATCGCCACATGCCCTTTGCTTACTATGAGACATTGGGAGGCGGCGCTGGTGCCGGACCGGAGGGGGATGGCCTGTCCGGCGCCCACGTTCACATGACCAACACACTCAACACACCGGTTGAGGCGCTAGAGTATGCCTATCCACTTCGCGTTCGGCGGTATGCTCTGCGACGAGGATCGGGCGGGGCCGGGCAACATCGCGGCGGCGACGGGCTGGTGCGCGAGATCGAATGCCTGTGCCCGGCCACCGTCACGCTGCTATCCGAGCGACGTCGGATGCCGCCCTACGGCCTGCATGGCGGGGACCCAGGCGCCCCCGGCCGCAACCTGCTATTGCGCGAAGGTCAGGTGCGTGAGCTACGAGGCAAGGTGCAAATCCGCGTCGGGCCGGGCGACGTGGTGATCCTGCACACGCCCGGGGGTGGTGGATGGGGCACACCACCCTAGAAGAACAGGACTACTCCGCCTCGGTGTGCAGTTCCGGCCGTTCTTTGTCCGGCAATTGGCGCCTCCCGATGCGCTTCAGGTGGCTCGATCCCTGCAGACAACGGCGACACAGGGCCGGCCACGCTTCGCGCCAGGCTGCCTGAGCCTCGTCACCAGATACGGTTCTGGCCCCGAACCGCTCTTCAACGAACAGTTCAGCAATCCGCTGGATAACCAGGCTGCCTCGGGGCACAGCCCCGCCCACCTGGCCTGCATACTCGTGGGGCGTCTGGTGAGCCAGGGGCCGGATGCGCAGCAGGTGCCCCACCCAGTTCTCTAGATCCAGGTAGACGCGTTCCGCGACACTCAATCCCGCGACGCGACGGCGGCGGCGCACGGCGAGCCAGGCAGCCAACGCCAGGCACACGACCAACGCGCCCAGTACCCCCCACAGCCAGGGGCTCACCCGACGCCAGAACGCCACGCGAGCGGGAGCAGCCCGAGGAGGCAGCTCCAGATCATCGTCCATCAGAAACCGTGAGCGTGGGTTTGTCGAGCCCCTGCCTAGTGCGTCGGATTCCTGCGCCACGTCGCGCCGCGGGTGTATCCGCGCGTTGAGCGATTGGGCAGCCGTTGGTTCGAATCCGATCCAGCCGTACTCTGGAAAGAACACCTCGGGCCAGGCATGGCTGTCTTTTTCTATCACGTGATAGACGCCTCGATCCTGGGAATCGCGGACGTAGCCTTCCACATATCGTGCGGGCACGCCCACAGCACGCAGCATGACCACCATGGACGAAGCATAGTACGAGCAGTACCCTTGCCGCTCGTCGAACAGGAAGTACTCTACCCCATCCTGGCCTGGCTTTGGCCCAGCGATCTCCGTTGTGTACTCGATTTGTCGCAGATAGGTTTCAACGGCGACGGCCTTTTCATAGGGAGTGCCGAGTCCTGCGCTAACCTGCTCAGCCAGCAAGCGTACCCGGCTGGGCAGTGTGTCAGGGAGTGCGAGATAGCGCTCGAGCACCCACGACGGATAGTCAACACCAGCCTTGCGTAGCGCTTCGGCGTCAGCCGTCGAAACCGAAGAGACCACCGTATAAGTTTCGCCCACCCGCAGAGCCTGCTGAGGATAGATCAAGGAAGGACCATCTGGCCTCGTCAGGACAGGCGGACCGACGCCGTTCATCTCGAGATCCTCTCGAAGGGGAAGCTTGGTCAGCGCAGCCTCAACGGGCAGGCTGACGCGGAGCGGTTGGCTAGCGGCGGTGAGCGTGCCGTCAACACCCAGATTCTGCCGCAACGTGACGGTCTGTGTCAAGACGCCCTGCATATCGTACTGGGGAGTAGGCGACAGCCGGGGATCATTCGCTCCCACAAGCACCGTCTCTGCATCGTCGTTCAGCCACCCAGAGCCCGTGTAGGCATGGTAAACCCGATTCCGCCAGTATCTTCCGCTCGGGGCCTGAATATCCAGTATCGGCCGGTCCGTGAGGTTCACCGGCCCACCAAACCGCATGGCACGGGAACGGGCAACTATCTGAGGCTGATTCCGATAGTTGAGGTCCTGAAAACTGTCGCTCCAGGCTTCCTGAAGCCGCCTCCACGGCTCACTCACTTTCTGCCAGGCTTTTTCCAGACCGTCGCCTGCTATCGCCCCGGGGACAACCCAGGCCAGCGCGATCGCAACGACAGAGACGATCAGACCAACTCGTAGAAAAATACCCACAACCTCCGAGCTATAGTGGACTTGATCCCTCCGCCACTCCTGTTCGTACGCGGCCAGGCTGCTGCGCACCACAAGCAGCAGGGCCAGCAGCAGGAAAGCGACCAAGAACAGCGTGAGGTTCCGAGGGGCGACGGTGACATTGACCATTATGGGCAAGCTGCAAGCGATGACTGCCCACCACACCCGTTGCCAGCGAAAGATGGACCACGCGGAAAAGTACGAAACCAGCCACAACAAGATGCCCAAAAACAGGAGAAATACCGTACTGCCGGAAGCCGTCTGCCGGGTCACCACGGCGTACAGCCACCCCTGCAGCCGCCACTCTAGTTCCAGTACTGCTGCCTGCTCCGTGATCTCCATGGTGCTGGCGAGAACCCTGCTCGTCAGCCACGCCGTCCACGTAAACCCGGCAAGAGCCGAGAGCGCGTGTGCTAGACGATTCGGGGTACGGCTCTTGGCCAATACGATGCCCAAGATACCTCCCACCAGGACCACCTCCTGCAGGATGTGCAAGCCCTCGGTCCACTGCTCAGCCTGAATGGACCAGCTCACGCACAACACCAATAGCAGGAGCAAGACGACGGTGGTCCAGCCCTCTCTCAAATGCAGATCTGAAGGCACATTCCTATCCTTCTAGCATTGCCTGTAGGTCAGGTTGACAGCCTATCCCACATAGAAACGATGGTCGACCCAATTAGGTTCACTCTCTCGCTTCATTCTAATGCCAACGACCACGAAAGTCAACATGAAGGTCAAACGCCGGTGAAAACGGTCCCCAGAGAGCTTGACAGGAACAGGCTTCATGCCTATAATCTACCAGTACGCAGGTTCCTTGGGCAATCAACCCAAAGACGAAAGAAAGGGTAACTCTCGTGGACACAGTCCTCTTGTTGAAGCGCCTATCCGAGGCCCACGGATTATCCGGCTACGAACAGGAGGTTCGCCAACTCGTCGTCGAGGAGTTCAGCCGAACCGCCAATGAGGTGCGGACCGATACACTGGGAAATGTGATTGCTGTGAAAAGCGGCACGGGGCCAGAGCCGCGCCCCTCCATTATGCTGGCCACCCACATGGACGAGATCGGGCTCATCGTATCGGAACTTGAGAAAAGCTTCATCCACTTTGAGCAGAGCAGCTACGACGACCGGGTGCTCTTGGGTCAGGAGGTGTTGGTCCATGGGCGGCGGACTCTCACCGGGGTTATTGGTGCCCGCCCACCCCACGTCCTCCCCCCAGGGGAATCCGACAAGCCCATCCCCTACGACAAGCTACTCATCGACGTGGGTCTAACTTCCGAAGAGCTGGCAAGGCTCGTGCGTGTGGGCGATCTGATCACAATGAAGGGTGACCTGATCGAGCTGAAAGGTGGGCTCGTGGCCGGAAAGGCGTTGGACAACCGCGCCTCCGTCGTCGCCGCAGCCATCTGCCTGGAAGAGCTGACCCGCCTGCACCACCGTTGGGATGTCTTTGTCGTGGCCACCGTGCAGGAAGAGGAAGGGATGAAAGGGGCCATTACCAGTACCTACAGCCTGCAACCGGACGTGGGCATCGCCATCGACGTGACCTGGGCAAAACAACCCGGCGCTCCCGACGAGTACACCTACGACCTGGGCAAAGGGCCTACCATTGGCCTCGGGCCCAACTTCCATCCCGTTCTCCAGGAAGCACTGGTCGAGACCGCCAAGTCGCTGGAGATGAGCATCCCCCTGGAACCCGCTGCTCGACCGCCCGGCACCGACGCCCATGCCATCCAGGTTTCGCGTGCGGGCATCCCTGCGGCGCTGCTTAGCATCCCACAGAGAAACATGCATACCCCCGTCGAGACTGTGTCGATCAGAGACGTGGAACGGACCGGCCGGCTGCTGGCGGCCTTCATCGGCCGGCTGGACGATGCCTTCCTGCCCAGCCTGACCTGGGATCTGGGTCTTGAAGAAGAGTAGGAGGCCAACTTGCTACTAGAGCAACTGTCCAACGCATTTGGGCCATCCGGCTGTGAGGACGAGGTCCGCCGCATCTTGGCGCGGGCAGTGCACGACAAGGTGGATCACCTTCAGACCGACGCTTTGGGCAACCTGATTGCCCTCAAGCGAGGCTCAGGGCCCGAACCCCGCCTCAAGGTCATGGTCGACGCCCACATGGACGAGGTCGGGTTGATGGTCACCCGATTTGACAAGAACGGCCTGATGGGCTTCCGGGTGGTGGGTGGCGTGGACGACAGGCTATTGCTAGCCAAGCGAGTCGTCGTCGGCTGCGACCGCATCCGCGGGGTGATCACGGCCCCCCCCATTCACCTGACCAAAGCAGAACAGCGCCAGCAGGTCATCAAGGTGGACCAACTGGCCATCGACATCGGTGCAAGCAGCGACGATGAGGCCAAGGGTCTGGTGAAGATGGGGGACTATGGGACGTTTGACACCCGCTTCGAGATCCTGAGCGAAGACGGTCTGCGCACGGTCAAGGGCAAGGCCTTCGACGACCGGGCTGGATGTGCTGTGGCGGCCGCCCTGGTCGATGGCGAGTACGCCGTCGACCTGCTTCTGGCTTTTAGCGCCCAGGAGGAGATGGGCATGCGCGGAGCGAAGGTGGCGGCCTTTCGCATCGATCCGGATGTGGCTTTCGCCCTCGAGGGCACCATCTGCGACGACATGCCGAAAAAGGCCGACGTGAGTCCTACCACCGAACTCGGCAAAGGTCCGGCCATCACCCTGATGGACCGGTCTTTTTTTGCCGACAAGAGCCTCGTCCGACTGCTGATCGATACAGCCGAAGCCAACGGCATCCCCTACCAGTTCAAGCAACCCGGCGTGGGCAGCACCGATGCCGGAGCCATCCATCTCTCTAGGACTGGAGTGCCGTCGATTACCGTTGCTGTCCCCTGCCGCTACATCCACACGCCTGTCAGCCTGTTGAGCTTGAGCGACTTGGACCACATGGTGGAGCTTATGAAGGCTGCTCTGCAGGCCTTATCCCACCAATGGCAGAAAGCGTAGTCGTAGGGCCTGGTGCGTCGGCACGTAATGCGCAATACGCGTTGCGCAATGCATCGTAGGAGATAAGCTGTGAAAGACCTGATCAGAAGACTCACCGAAGCCTACGGCCCTTCGGGGCACGAAGAGCAAATCCGCGACATCATCCGTGCCGAGGTGCAACCCCTGGCCGATGACGTGCGCGTAGACGTCCTGGGCAACCTGATGGCCCTGAAAAAGGGCAGCGGCGGCGGGAAAAAGGTCATGCTTGCCGCCCACATGGACGAGATCGGGCTGATCATCAGCTATGTGGATGAGCAGGGGTTTCTACGTTTCCAGCCCATCGGTGGCGTGGATGCGACCACGCTCGCCGGCGGACGGGTACAATTTGCCGACGGCAGCACGGGCGTCATTGCGGCGGAAAATCGCCAGGAGTTCAAGAAAGACCCTGAGCTGACCCGCCTCTTTATCGACGTCGGCGCCACCAGCCGCGACGAGGCCAAGGCGCGTCTGGGGCAAGCGGTTGGCTTTGTGCGCCCCTTTGCCGACTTGGGCCAGCGCATCGTGGCCAAGGCACTTGACGACCGCATCAGTTGCGCCATCCTCATCGAAGTCCTCCGCCGTCTAGAGGATTCGCTCCACGAGGTCTATTTCGTCTTTAGCGTGCAGGAGGAGGTCGGCCTGCGGGGAGCACAGACCTGCGCCTACGGTCTGGACCCCGACCTCGGCATTGCTGTGGACATTACTGTCGCAGCCGATACGCCAGAAGCCAAGAAGCTGGCCATGAAACTGGGGGCAGGACCCTGCATCAAGATCATGGACTCGGGCATGCTCGCGCATCCTGGCGTCAAGGATGCAATGATCCGGGTTGCTGAAGCGAACGGTATCCCCTACCAACTCGAAGTCCTGGACAGAGGCAGCACCGATGCGGCGGCCATCCAGTTGGTGCGCGGCGGGGTGCCGGCGGGCTGTGTGTCGGTCGCTTGCCGCTACTATCACACCCCCTCTGAGATGGTGGACATGGGGGACGTCGAGAATTCCGTCAAGCTGCTCCTGGCCATCCTGAAAACCTCAATCGAGCTGTAGCCCATGGCAGCACCAGACCCGCCGTCGTCCTCATCCTTTCTTCGCCGCCGGCGTCGCCGATCTCGCCTGCGACGGACCCTCGGCCACATCTGGGCCGAGTGGCGGGTCGAGGCGTTCATCGTCCTCCTCCTGGCCGCGGGGGTGTTTCTGATTGTGGAGCGCAGGAACATCCGCCAGACACTCCTGCACCGGTTCGAGCGTGCGGTTCAGGCAATCTGGACCTTGAGCGAGAGCATCCGCCAGGGTCTTGACAGTTTCGTGCACAAGACGACGTTTTCGAATGTCGTCGGCTCCCTCTTGGTCTTCGTCGCCATTGCCTTTGTCACGTGGCGAATCCGCTGGCGGCTGATCACCGCGCCACGTTTCGCCAAACGCGTGTGCCCTCGCTGTGGGAGCGCTTTGCACCGCATTCACCGGCACTCCCTCGACCACGTGATCAACCTCTTCGTACCGGTGCGCCGCTACCGGTGCGGGAATCGGGAGTGCTCGTGGCGTGGATTGCGTGTTGGTAGATCCCTCGAGGATTAGGACGTGCCTGTGTTCGAACACTCAACTCGCTTCAAGGCCCTGAGGGTTTTCGAAACCTTGAGGGTCTGTCTTGGGCTGCTTCTCTGCGGCTTCCTGCTGTCCTGTGCTGTGAACGTCAGCGCACCACAGGATGTCACGAGATTGCGGCCGCCGACGGAGGGAGAGAAAGCCACTGTCGCCCGCTTGGTCGACGGTGATACGGTCAAACTCGCCGATGGCCGCACCGTACGTTACGTCGGCATCAATACGCCGGAACGGAGTCAGCTCTTCTACGAAGAGGCAAAACAGGCCAATCGCCGGCTTGTCGAGGGTAGAACCGTGCGGCTCGTACTCGACGCTCAGCCCACCGATCGCTTTGGACGTGTGCTGGCCTATGTGTGGGCTGGCGAGCGATTCGTCAACCTGGAACTGGTTCACCGGGGGTTTGCCAATGCTTACACCGAGCCGCCCAATGCGCGCTACAGTGTAGAGATCCTGGCGGCCGAGCAGGAAGCCAAGCAGGCCCAAGTAGGGCTACGGACTCTGGCGGGCGTCCCCGTCAGGATCCGCAACATTCACTTCAACGCCCCAGGGGACGACGCGCAAAATCCGAACGGCGAGTGGGCCGAGCTCGTGAACGAAGGGTCTCAGGCCATCGACTTGACTGGCTTCACGCTCAAAGACGAAGCCAATCACGTCTGTACCTTCCCGGCCGTTCGCCTCAAGCCCAGGCAGGTTGTCCGTGTGTACAGCGGACAGCGCGAGAACAGCAGCAGTGCCCTGTACTGGGGCCGGGCCGGCGACGCGCATGGGACAACCACGGCGACACCGCCTATCTGCGCGATCCCGAGGGCCGCATCGTGGATCGGTACGACTACTAACGCCGACGATCGCCCTTTTCGCCCTGCTGAGCCTCCTGGTCGGCGCAGTCCTTAACGCCTGCGCTGACCAGCTTTCCCACGCGCGAGGCCTGCTGGGCCGGCCATTCTGTCCATAGTGCGACCAGCCGTGGCCGCTGTGGGCCGGGATCAGCACCGTGGCCTATCTGCGCCTCAGCCCCGAGTGCTCCCACTGCGGCGCCTCGATCTCCTGGCGCCATCCCTTTCTGGAACTGGGGAACGGCGCCCTGATTGCGGCGCTGTGGCTCTGCTGCGATCCTGGCAACCACATCGTCCTTTACACCATCTATTCGTCCCTTCTGATCCTGTTGGCCGTCATCGACATGGAGACCCATCGCATCCCGAGGTTCATCCTGTACCCAGGGTGGGGCTTGGCCATTCTGGGCAGCTTCGCCCATCCCTCTGCCGGCTTCTGGCAGCTCGCGCTCCTTGGGAGCATGGTGGGCTCTGCCCTGCTTTTCATCGTCCACCTGCTGGGCAAGCTATTCGCCGCGGCCGTGAGTAGGCTGCGGGGCAATGGCATCGGCGCGGTAGCCTTTGGTTTCGGCGATGTGGGGCTCGGCACCCTCATCGGGCTGATCGTTGGCTACCCCGGAATTGCCGCCGCACTCTTGCTCGCCGTGCTCCTCGGGGGCCTGACTGCCTTGACCATCATCTTCGTGCGGGCTGCCACGGCCCGGCGCTATACGCCGTTCAAGTCCTTTGCCTATGGACCATTCCTAGTTGCCGCTGCCCTGATGACTCTTCTCTTCCATTCCCCCATGCGCTGAGTCCCCTCTCCCCCTTCGCCGCTTCCTTGCTCACTCCCCTCACTTTCCCTCCTCGGCGTGGCGGGCAAAGGCTTGACTTTTTCCCTGGGCCGGTGTATCATAACGCCCAACCTGGCACCAGGAAGGAATCACCATGCTGAAATCCCACAATTGCGGAGAACTGCGTGCTTCCCACGCCGGCCAAGAGGTTGCCCTTGCCGGTTGGGTGCATCGCTATCGAACCCACGGCGGCGTCCTCTTTGTCAACTTGCGCGACCGTTCGGGCATCGTCCAGGCGACGTTCACACAGGAGGGTGCGCCCGAAGCCTTTTCCATCGCCGAGCAGGCCCGGTCCGAATGGGTCCTTCAGATACACGGCACGGTCCACCGCAGACCGCCGGGCTTGGACAACCCCGAAATGCCGACGGGTGAGATCGAGGTGCTAGCCCGCGCGGTGACTGTGCTCAACACCTCCAAGACCCCTCCCTTCTACATCGACCGCGAAGAGAGGGAAACAGAAGCCCTGCGCTTCAAATACCGCTACCTGGACCTACGCCGGGCGCGGATGCAACGCAACATCATCCTGCGCCACCGCGTGGTCAAGTTCATCCGCGACTACCTGGACGCGCGGGGCTTTGTCGAGATCGAGACTCCGATCCTGACCAAAAGCACGCCCGAGGGGGCCCGCGACTACCTGGTGCCGAGCCGCGTGCATCCGGGCAACTTTTATGCGCTGCCGCAGTCGCCTCAACAGCTCAAACAAATGCTCATGGTGGCTGGCTATGAGCGCTATTTCCAGATCGCACGTTGCTTTCGCGACGAAGACCAGCGCGGCGATCGCCAGCCCGAATTCACCCAACTCGACTTGGAGATGAGCTTTGTCGAGCGGGAGGACATTCTGCAGCTCATCGAGGGGCTGTACACTCGGCTGGTGGAAGAGGTCAGTGACAAGAAGCTGCTGTTCAAGCCTTTCCCCCGGCTGACGTACCAGGAAGCCATGGCGCGCTTCGGCAAGGATAATCCAGACCTGCGCTTCGGGATGGAATTGGTGGACACTAGCGACCTGGTGGCCGAGGGCGGCTTTGGCGTCTTTAGCCGCGCTGTGGCTGAAGGTGGGCAGGTGAAGGGCCTCCGAGCCGAGGGGCTGGCTGGATACAGCCGCGCACAGATCGACGAGTTGGGCGACCTGGTCAGGGCCCGTGGCGCCAAGGGCCTGGCCTGGATCGCACTGACAGAGGAGGGGGTACGCTCCTCGTTTGCCAAGTTCCTCACACTGGAAACGCTGGCCGCCATCGTCGAACGCACGCAAGGCAAACCAGGGGACCTGCTGCTCTTCGTCGCCGACCGGCCCGCCGTGGTCGCCGACGCTCTCGGCCGCCTCCGCGTCGAGCTTGGGGAGCGTCTGGGATTGCGGGATCCCAACGTACTGGCCATGGTGTGGATCATCGATTTTCCCCTTTTTACCTACAACGATGAGGAAAAGCGGTGGGACCCCAGCCACCATCTGTTCACCTCCCCTACGCTCGAAGACGTCCCTCTGCTGGACACTGACCCGGCCCGGGCGCGCGGGCAGCAGTACGACCTTGTATGCAACGACTATGAGATCGCCGGGGGCAGCATCCGGATCCACCAGCGGGAAATCCAGGAGAGGGTCTTTGGGCTTGTCGGTCTCAAGATGGAGGAGGCCAGGCAACAGTTCGGCCACCTTCTGGAGGCTTTCGAGTTTGGAGCGCCCCCACACGGCGGAATCGCAGGCGGCATCGACCGCTTCGTGATGCTCTTGGCTGGTGAACCCAACATCCGCGAGGTGATGGCCTTCCCCAAGACCCAGAACGCCACCGACGCGATGGTAGGGGCGCCGTCGCCTGTCACCGAACATCAGTTGCGCGAGCTGCACATCCGCTTGGCCGAAACACCCTGAGGGTGCCCCCGGATTTGCGTCTTTTTGGGTTCTGTGGTACCATGTGGGCATAGAGACCCTGCTGTGTGCGTGATGTCTGCAGAGAGGGGTTTGAGCCAACACCTACCATAAGGGAGTCAGACGCCAGAGGGGATGCGATAGCCTCTCACGAGGCAAGGCAGTAACCGATGGGGAGACACCCACCTGCATTTACAGGTTCAATACCAACAAGACACACGGCACAGCGGGGCTTTCAATAGAACAAACCACCGGATCGGGTGAGATCCGGTGGTTTTGGTTTACGGGAGAAGTCATGCCTCGCCGAATTATCGACCTGAAAGGGCAAAGCTGGGCACTGGGCCAGGCTCCGCACTCAGCCGATCCCCATCACCCCACCTGGAACGAACTGGATCAGATCCGGCAAGGGCTGCCCGCCACCGTGCCAGGCAACGTCCAGGCGGATCTGATGCGCGCCGGCTGCCTGCCCGATTTGCACTATGGAATGCAAGCCGAGCATGCCCGGTGGGTGGACCAAGCCTCCTGGTGGCTGGTGCGCGACTTCCCCCGGGCCGTTTCGCCTGGCAAGCGTGCGCACCTGGTCCTTCGGGGTGTGGACTACTTAGCGACCTGTTCTTCAACGGCCACACTCTGGGCCACCATGAGGGCATGTTCTCGCCCCAGGTCCACGAAATCACCCACCTGATTCAGACCTGATTCAGAGCCAGAACAATCTGGCCGTGCTGCAAGATCCCGTAGACGTGTCAGCTGCTACACCCTACTGCACTGGCCCGTTGTTCACCGGGATGCTGAGTGGGGAGCCCGTCCTCCTGGGCGTTGCCGGCACGGCGAAAGTGCGCATGACGGCTTGCGTGCAGAATATCTTACAGGTCTACGCTCCGGCCGGCGGAATCAAGGAGGTGATCCTGACAGCTATCGCCGGGATCACTCCGATGCGCGGTGGCATGGTGGATGTGAAGAGCGGCTTCGCGCTACGCCATGACGACTTGGCCATGATCGGCGACGTGTGTATCTCGTCTGTGGCTTACGATTTTGACCTGCAGTTCTTTGCCATGGACAAGGGTGGCACCTGGACACCCGACCCTGTCTTCTGGTCGTCCAGCTGGATCGGTCCGTCGAACGTGGTCCAGGGCAGCAAGGACCTGGCTGACGAGCTGTATGCGGCCGCCTTGGTGGCCGAGTGGCCGGATCAGACTGAGGCATCTACTGCAAACAACATGCGCTATCATGGCGAGAGCCGCAAGCCTGGAGTCAGTACGAGTCGATCGAGGCGACCGACGACTTGTCCTGGCACGGTTTCCGTGAGGACGACCTGGGACGGAATATGGGTGCTGGTGTGATCAGCGACACTTTCAAGATCAACGTCACGGCCGACCAGATCGTCATCTGTACAAGCATGGAGGCCGTCCCTTCCGGGGCGATGGTACAGTGGTGGAATGGCATCTACGGCACAAGTATCCCGTTCGCGTATGTGGGGGGCGCGAGTAACTTGGACAGCGCGCCGCTCGACGCAAACGGTTTCCCTGCCATGTCTGGCCGCGAGAGTATCGAATCTTGCTTTGAGGCCGGTGGGTGGGAAGTGGCCATGCTGAGCGAGACTGTTCCTGTCTTGAAGATGATGGATCTCCGCTAAGGCAGAGACGTGGGTTGATAGTGTAATGGTAGCACGCTTGTCTGAAGAGCAAGAAGCATCAGGTTCAAGTCCTGTACAGCCCACCTTCTGGCCAAGGCCAGAAAGAAACCAAAAGAGCAAGGAGAAAAGCGGTGAAGGGAAACACAAACGGAAAGAGCGTGCTGGTGCTGTTGCTGATCGCGTTGCTGGTAGCGACTATGAGTTCTCCGGTCTGGGCGGTGGCCCCAGCCAAGGAACCTGTGCTGGTTGTCGAACCCTACTACCAACCTGGAAGTCCTGAAGCTATCAAGGTCCTCCAGGACCTCAAAGATGTAGCGTTGGGCAATCAACCCGCCGATGTTTTCATCAAGACCGGCTGGGCCTTCAACACCAGCACATTGACCTGGCAAAAGGATTGGGGCTTTGGTATCAAGCACGGGAAGATCGCTTGGTCTGGCCCCTATGCCGAATGGAAGGGTAAAGCCGGGTCTGTGGTTGACGCTACGGCGTACTCGGTCATTCCGGGAATGTGCAATCCGCATCATCACCTTGAATCCATGCACGAGGATATTACACTGGTACCCGAAGTGCTATGGCCATTAGGTGAGACCTGTGAGTTCGAAGCTTCACACGAGCTTGCGAATGTATTCGGGCCCGAGCAAAATGTGGCCTACTGGCTCAAGGGGTGGGAAGTTGGTCTGCGTATCTATCCTTTGCCGCCTACTGCCGCGCCGCCCTCCTGGGCTGAATGGACTGTGGTGGCACCCGGTGCGTACAACACGGCCGTATGGGCCACGTTGTTCAAAGATGCGCGAGTCGTGGCAAGCGATGAGCTCATGGACTTGCCCAATCTCTTGATTCCGGGGATGCCTGGTTACAATGATATGTGGTCCAACAAGGTGGCTTCGGTGATGATGGCCGGTCGCCCGGTTGAAGGTCATATCATGTCTGCCACTGAATGGGGGCCTTTGAGCGCTGTGGCCAGTACCTTGTGGTCGAATCATGAGAATGGCGCTGGTGGTGTTTGGGGCTCGCCCCTATCTCCCGGCCAGATCGCTTACCGTAAACTTCTACTGGGAGTGGATCTGCTCATTCGAGGAGACCAGGATGTGGCTGCAATCTTACCCTACCTTCTAATGAAGGGAGTAGATCTTCGGCGTGTCAGCACAACTACTGATGATCGCTCTGTGGAAGAACAACTCGATCCAAAGAAAGGCGGGATGAACTACAATCTCAAGCAGCTTTTGGCCGCTGGTGTCGAGCTGGAAGATGCCGTGGCTATGTCAACCATCAACCCCGCTACGCATTTCCTGAAACAACGTGAGGTTGGTTGTCTCGCGCCAGGGTGCTATGCCGACATGGCCATGTTGCGTGGCGACCCTACGGATGTGGACATCGCCGAGACCTATGTAGGTGGGCAGTTAGTTGCCAAGGATGGTGCGGTTGTCGTTACACTACCTAAAGTTGATATGAAGCCGTTTCTGTATGACAGCGTGGACTTTGGACGTGAACTTGTGGCCAAGGACTTCACGATCAAGGGCCCGGCCGAGAAAACTACAGGAATCGCCAAGGTTCTGGGACCGTTTTACTTTGGCAAGGCAATGACCGAAACGGTTACCCTGCAAGACGGGGCGGTCGTCCTGAATGACGAACAGCGTCAACGGCTGGCGACATGGTCTCTGGCTGACCGCTATCATGGAAAGGACGGTGTTGCCAAGGGCGCCACGAACATTCTTTACAACAACTTTGGCCCTTTGTCACCTGCCACTGCTCTGTGCATGACAGAGGCACATGACAGTCATGTTGCGCAAGCCATTCACAACAGTCCAGAAATGGCGGCTCTGTGCATGAACACGCTGAAAGACATCGGCGGCGGTTATGCTGTCGTGTCTGGTGGGAAGGTACTTGCAGTAGTTCCACTGAATGTAGGGGGCCTGTTATCTACCGCAGAGCCCCAAGTCCTAGCCCAGCAGTTCAGCGACTTCTGGACGGCTGTGGACACTTTGGAATGGATCGGCGGCGCTGGTGGTAAGGCTTTCATGAGGGACATGCGGTTCATTCCTTTGACCTGTGATCCCTGGTTGGACCAAGCGACCGCCATGAGCAAGTACGCTCCAACCGGATTGACCGACATGACAACTATGGAGTCGATTCCGATCGTCAAGTGAACCATGCCTTGCCGGCCTCTGTTAGCTTGAGGCCGGCAAGGTATGGAAGAAATGCGGGTTGATGGCTCAATTGGCAGAGCAACGCTCTCCAAAAGCGAAGGTTTCAGGTTCGAGTCCTGATCGGCCCGCCTTTCTGGCATGGGACACCAGCAAGACGGTTTTCTCCTGCGGTTTCGTTGGGTACGCCTGATGGTGTAACTGGTTGCATGCGGGTGAAGGACCATCCGAGGTCACGTTCGAGTCGTGTCAGTCGAATTGCGGCCCTGGTTGGCGGAGCGCATCGCAGTTCCCGCGTGGCTACCACACGATCGCAGCACCCGCTGGGAAAAAGCGTCGAACCACGCGGAGACGATGGTGATAAGCATGCCTGGTCTCCTTCCCCACCGACGCGACACGCTCAAGTGCCAGATGGGCTTTGGACGGGACTTCGCCCCGCCATTGCTGGCGACCGGGATCTGGGATGCTGTGTACGCCATCGACACGGACGATATCACCATTCAGGACGTGCAGACGAGGCCTCGCGTGGCAAAGGATCCGGCGCTGCTCTCGGTCACCGTCGAGACAAATGCCCGCCGGCTCCTGAATGCCCGTCTTCGGTATGAACTGGCGGGTGAAACATTCGAAGCCGGCTCCCTGGGTGCCGAACGGGCGGTCGAGTTCGCCCCCGGAGTGAACCGCACACCATCGAAATGCTAGTGAGCAATCCCCGCCTGCGGTGGCCCTGAGATCACGGCCGCCCGGACCTGTACCGGCTGACGGTCGAATTGTGGGACGCCGGCCAACTGCTGGATTCGGTGTGCCAGCCGGTCGGCGTGCGTCAGGTGGCGCTCGATGGATTGACGCTGCGCGTCAACGGACAGCGAGTGTATGCCCGCGGAGCCAGCTGGGTGCCGGCCGACATCCTGCCGGGCTGCGTCGCAGGGGCCGACTACCTCGCTCTGCTCACCTTTGCCCGGAAGGCCAACATGAACCTGCTGCGTGTGTGGGGCGGCAGCCTGCGGGAAAAGCGCTCCTTCTACGACCAGGGTAACCGGCTCGGGGTCATGATCTGGCAGGAGTTCCCCTTTGCGTGTGCGTTCGTGACTCGCTATCCCCGCTCATCCGCTTACCTGCACTTGGTCGAGCCAGAGGTCCAGGCCATCGTCCGGAATGTGCGCAATCACCCCTGCGTCGTCCTATGGATGGCGGCAACGAATTCGCTCCGGACCGCAACGCGCCGCCGGTACGCACGCTGCGCCAGGTCGCGACCGCCCAGGATCCAGCCCGACCCTCTTGCCTGCTTCTCCCGTAGCCGGCGACAGCCACACCTGGAAAGTCTGGCATCAGTTCCGGCCTCCCTCTGCCTATCGAGACGACCTGGCCTCCTTTGCCAGCGAGTTTGGCGCGCGAGCGCCGCCCACCGCTGAGGCCCTCCGCCGGTTTATCCCCCCCGCCGAGCTATGGCCACCCGGGCCATCCTGGAGCTATCACGGGGCAGGCCTACAGAAGCTACGACGCTACGCCAAACCCTTCCTGACGGGCGAAAAGATCAGCCTCGACTCGTTCGTCCAGGCCAGCCAGCGCGCCCAGGCGTATGGACTGCAGATCGCCATCGAGCAATTCCGCCAGCGCAGAGCCCACGGGCGCGGCGGTGTGTTGGTCTGGCAGCTCAATGAGCCCTTGCCTGCCATCTCCTGGGCGCGGCTGGATCACGCCCGCCAGCCCAAGCCCGCATACCACGCCGTCCAGCGGTTGTTCACCCCCCTTCTTGTTTCGGTGGGCTATCGCCTCCGCCCTTACAAGCCGAGCGATGCATTCGGCGCAGACGTCTGGATCCTCAACGATCGGGCCGAGGCGATCCCCGGCTGCCATCTGGAACTGGTTCTGTGAGGCCATGCCGGCCGCTCGATTCACGCGCCGGATCGATGTGCAAGCCGACTCTGCCGGCGTCGTGGGCCACCTGGATTGGATCCTGCCTCCAGGCGGGGACTGGCACCTGACGTGCCAAATCCGGCGTGAGGGCCACATCCTCGCCATCAACGAATACGACCTTGCCATCCACGACGGTATTCAGCCGACGCTCGGCCAACGTGTGCAAGCCTGGCTGAGTGGTCTTGTGACGCCGAGCTAGCACCCCAAGGCAACAACTGGTTTTGTACAGCGCACAACTTGTGCTACAATCTCGCTGCTTCGAGTCTGCCTTCGAGTTGGGGAGCGTGCACGCACTCATGAAGAACAAACGCGTTGTCGTCACAGGAATGGGGGTCGTGTCGCCCCTGGGCCTCAATGTGCCTGCGATGTGGACGACCCTGGTGTCGGGCAGATCCGGCATTGGCCCGATCACGCTATTCGACACCACCGACTTCGAAGTGCGCATCGCTGGCCAAGCCCACGGCTTCGATCCTGCCAATTTCATGCCGTCCAAGGAGGCACGCCGTGCCGACCGGTTCACCCAATTCGCCATCGCTGCCTTTCAGGAAGCCCAGGCCCAATCCCGTATGGTGGCCGATGAGCACAACTGCTATGAAGTTGGTGTCATCATCGGATCGGGCGTGGGGGGCATTGAGACGTACAGCCACGAGTTCGACACCCTGCGTGACAAGGGGCCGCGCCGTGTCAGCCCCGTTCTCGTCCCCATGATCACCGTCGACGTGCCAGCCGTCCAGATCGCGCTGCGAAGCGGTGCCCGCGGGCCCAACATGGGAATTGCCTCCGCCTGCGCCACCGGCGCGGATGCCATCGGCCAGGCATACGAGACCATTCGACGCGGCCACGCCCAGGCCATGATCTCGGGCGGCGTTGAGGCGGCTATCACCCCGATAGCGGTGGCCACCTTTGATCGCATGCGCGCCCTGTCGCGCCGCAACGACGACCCCACCGGCGCCAGCCGCCCATTCGACGCCGACCGCGATGGCTTTGTGATGGCTGAGGGAGGGGCAATCTTGGTCCTGGAGGACCTCGAGTACGCCCTAGCGCGAGGGGCAGCGCCGCTGGCCGAGCTGGTTGGCTACGCCGCCACCTCGGATGCGATCCACATCGCCGCGCCGGACGCAGACGGCAGGGGGGCTGCCATGTGCATGACGCTCGCCATGCGCAGGGCAGGCGTGAGCCCTGAACAGGTGTCGTACATCAACGCCCACGGCACCAGCACGCAGCTTGGTGACCCAGCCGAAACACGGGCCATAAAAGAGGCGCTGGGAGAGCATGCCTGGCGGGTGCCAGTGAGCGCGACCAAATCGATGACCGGCCACCTCGTGGGTTGTGCCGGTGCGCTCGAGGCGGTCATCAGCATCCAGGCGCTGCGAACCGGGATCATCCCACCCACCATCAATCTCCACACTCCCGATCCCGCCTGCGACCTGGACTACGTGCCCAACCAGGCACGCGAGGCAGACCTGGAGGTCGTCCTGTCTAACTCGTTCGGCTTTGGTGGCCACAACGGCACCCTGGTATTTCGGAGATACGCTTGAGGTCCAGTGGGTCCGGACTCTGAAGGTTTCACCTGTGGCTGTCCGCCTTCACCCGCCTGCACCGGCGATGCAGGCGCAGGCAGGACGCATGCCCAGGCGGCGCGGGGCAGGGCGAACCCTTTGGGATCTGGGACTCAGCAGCGTGGATCACTGGCCATGGTTGATGTCACCGGACTCGAGCGCAACCTTGGTCTCGTCTTCATCGATAAGAGCCTGCTCCACCGCGCCCTGGTGCATCGCTCCTATCTGAACGAGCACCCGAGTTTCCCACTGGAAGACAACGAACGCCTGGAATTCCTGGGCGATGCCGTGCTCGGCTTTTTTGCCGGCGAGTATCTCTATCACCGGTGCCCAGAATTGGCCGAAGGGCCTTTGACCAGCCTACGGTCCGTTCTGGTGCGCCGTGAGACACTCGCCCTATTTGCCGCTCAACTCGATCTTGGCCGTCATCTGCAGATGGGCACGGGGGAATCGGCCGGCGGCGGGCGCGAACGGCCAGCCGTCCTGTGCGCTACCTTCGAGGCGCTGGTCGGGGCCATCTACTTGGATCAGGGACTGGAGACGGTGCAGCGCTTTTTGTCGCCGCTCATCGCCCCCGTAGCCGCTCGTACCCTTGAGGAACAATCTGACAAGGACTACAAGAGCCGGCTGCAAGAACTGGCCCAGAGCCACCTGCGCCACACCCCGCGCTACACGACCGTGACCGCAGACGGCCCTGATCACGCCAAGCGGTTCACGGTCGAAGTAAGCATCGGCGGGGAGCCCTACGGACAGGGGACGGGTCGCAACAAACAGCAGGCGGCTCAACAGGCAGCGCAGGCAGCGCTCGATCGCCTTGCGGCTGAGTCCGCTTCGGCGGGACAGGACGCTGGTAATGCTGTGAGCTTGCCCGCCGAGCATCAGCTGTGAGTTTGCCCAACGACGGGGCAAACTGACAGCTTCCCTACAGAGAGCCATGGTCGTCCCTCTGCTGATCACCGGTGGCAGCGGCTATCTCGGATCACACCTGGCCAGGCAGGCCCGTGACAGGGGGCACGTCGTTGCCACCTACTTCTCCCACCCCAGCCATCTGCCTGGCTGCGCGATGGTACCTCTGGATGTGCGGGATGGCGCCGCCGTGACGGCCCTCTTGGAGCACCTGCGACCACAGATCCTCATCCATACCGCGTTCGACATGAGCTCCTCGGCAGGGATGCAGGCGGTGATCGTCGACGGCACACGCCACGTCGCGGCCGCCGCCGCGGCTGCGGGAACGCGGCTGGTTCACCTCTCCAGCGATATGGTCTTTGATGGCGAGCACGCACCATACTCGGAGAGCGATCCTCCCGACCCCATCACTCCCTATGGCCGCGCCAAGGTAGCGGCCGAACGGGCCGTCGCCCAGCTCTGCCCGGCGGGAGCCATCGTGCGCACCTCACTCATCTATGGCTTCAACCCACCCGACTCGCGTACACTTTGGGTTCTAGACAGCCTGCGCCAGGGCCAACCTATCACCCTCTTCACCGACGAGGTGCGCTGCCCGGTGTGGGTCGAGCAACTGGCTGCCGCGGTCCTGGAGTTGGCCGCCGGCAACGAGGGGGGCATCTGGCACCTTGCCGGACCGCAGCCCCTCACCCGCTACGAGTTCGGGGAACGGCTGGCACGCGCCCATGGCCTTGATCCCGCGGGCATCACCCCCGGCCTGAGCCGTGAAGGCAGCCTGGTCCGACCCCGAGACCTGTTCCTGGACGTGAGCAAGGCCCAAGCCCACCTGCGCTCTCCGCTGTGGAGCGTCGACGCCGTCCTCGCCCACACCCTTCTGACGACGAAAGACGAATGAGGAACAACCCATGATCAAGCGGTCCGTCCTTCGTCTTTTGTCCCTCGTCCTCGACTACGGCTTCAAGTTCTCGACGAAGAACCGCACGATCTCGTCGTAGCACCGCACTTTGTTCTCGTACTTGATTACGTCGTGTCCTTCGTTGTCAAAGACCATGTACTCGACGTCTTTGCCCTGGGCGCGGAGCTCCTCCACCACGTCGCGCGACTCTGCCTCACGCACCCGGGGATCATTTGCCCCCTGAATCACCAACAATGGGCAGGCCAACTGGTGCAGGTAGGTCTTGGGGGAGCGTTCTTCCAGGAATTCTCTGTCCTTCTGCGGATGGCCGAGAGCCAGGTGGAAGTAGGTTTGCCACGTCTCCGGCAGGCGGTCCAGGAAGGTGAGCAGGTTGTACGGCCCAAACAGGTCGCAGGCCGCCTTCCACAACTCCGGGTGCCGGCCAGCCAGGGTGAGCGTCATATAGCCGCCGTATGAGCGGCCGGTCACGCCGGCCCGGTCCGTATCCAGCCGACTGTCCTGGCGCAGGTTTTGGAATGCGGTGACATGATCCAACCGGTCCAGCCCACCCCAGTCGTGGTCCACCCTCTTCATGTGGCTCAGCCCATAGCCGCTGCTGCCCCGCACGTTGGGCACAAACACGGCCAAGCCATTCAGGGTCAGGAACTGGATGAGCGGCATGGAGAACCAGGCGAAATCCGGCCGCTCCTGGCTCTGCGGCCCACCATGGACATAAAAGACCAGCGGCCGCTTTCCCTCAAAACCCAACTCCTCTGCGGGCAGGTATAGCCGCGCCGAGATGCGCAGCCCGTCGTGGCTGGTGTATGATGCATCCTCCCCCGGCGACAGCAGGCGGCGGGGAATGCCCAGAACCCGTTCTCGCGTGTGCTGAACCACCCGGCCGTCCGCACCCTCGGTGTGCATCTGGGCCGGCGACGTGGCGCTGGCGAACGACAGGGCATAGGTCACGCTGGCCTTCTCGTACTTGAAGGCTTGAAGCACACCGTTGCTGAGCTCTCCCTGCCCGCACACCACACGGCTGACCCTGAAACGCAGCGCCCCCTCGTCGAAGGTGCCCTCGTACGCCCAAGAGCAACCATCGATGTTGTACTGGATCAGATAGATGTCGCCCTCGAGATGCCTCAGGCTGTCAAACTCACCATCGCCCTGGTGAACCGTCCCAACGATCTCTACCGGGCGCACGCCTTGCGGATCGTCGAACGACAGGTAGCCCAGGCCGTAGCGGTCGCTGAACAAGGACGTGACAAAGAGGAGACCCCTGTCCCCCGGCGTAAACTGGCAGGCGCCGATGGAGTTCAGCGGCACCTGCTCACCGGGCTGCCGTTGCTCTAGGAGGCTGCTGAAAAAGCCTCCATTTGTACTG
>Ga0315286_10000316_pt1 | contig 39722 bp, 26 predicted proteins | sample YL17G10_0_MG_FD_205038 | JGI IMG/M metagenome (GOLD analysis project Ga0315286, IMG submission 205038) | Sediment microbial communities from Yellowstone Lake, YNP, Wyoming, USA - YL17G10_0 | ecosystem: Environmental > Aquatic > Freshwater > Lake > Sediment | place: USA: Wyoming | collected...
CTTGCCCGCCGACTTCAACACGGCGGTTGGACCTTTTCGATCTGCACCTTGCACGGGCGAGATACCTTCTGAAAGCGGCGTCCAAGCTTTTCTTCCATCGGGAGTTGCACCTGTTACCGAACCGAAATATATATGGCATGTCGTTGGCAGTAAATTAATCCGGTACACGCCGCCTTTTGTATTCGGTCTGCTGTCAACAAGTTTGTAATACGTCTCGAACACTTGCTTCATCAAATCATCAGCGTAATCGTCATCGTTTCCATACTTGGGTGTGCGATTCAATAAAAGTTGGCGCTCTCTTTCGTACCCTTCGAAATCAGCTTTGAGTACCGCTAACATATCCAACATGGATAACGCTCTTTTATCAAACACATTGTACTTGATTGACGAAAGACAGTCGGTGATTGTCCCGACTCCGACGCCTTGAATATAGTTTGTATTGTATCTTGCACCGCCGTCGTTGTAATCCTTTCCTTTCGCAATACAATCGTCGATTAGAATGGATAGGAACGGTACGGGCATCTGCTCAGCGTAAAATCGCTCAATGACGTCATTTCCTCGCATCTTGATATCGATGAAATGCTTCATCTGGTTTTCGAATGCATTCATCAATTCATCAAACGATCGGAAAGACGAGGGATTCCTGGATTCTATTCCAATTTTCTTGCCGGTCCTTGGATCAATACCATTGTTGAGAGTTATCTCAAAAACTTTCGGGATGTTAAAATAGCCGGTGAGGATATAACTTTCTTTACCGAATGCACCCGTTTCCACACAGCCGCTCGTTCCACCGTTACGGGCATCCTCTATAGATTTTCCTTGACGCAGCATCTCCTCAACTATTGTATCTGCATTGAAAATGGATGGCTGTCCCCAGCCCTTGCGGACAATTTTTAATGCATGCTTTAGGAACTCATCAGAATTTTTCTTGCTGAGTTGTATGTTCGAGCTTGGCTGCACTAACTTCATCTCATCAATTACATCGAGGATGAGATAAGTCAATTCATTGACGCCATCACGACCATCTGCCATAATTCCACCTGAATTGATATTGGCAAAATCGGTGTAGGTTGAACTCTCTGCGGCGGTTACACCAACTTTAGGTGGTGCGGGCTGATTATTAAACTTAATCCAGAAACATTGTAATAATTCTTTGGCTTGCTCTTTTGTGAGTGTGCCCCCATCAATTCCTTTTTTATAGAAAGGGTAGAGGTGTCTGTCGAGATGCCCCGGATTGAATGCATCCCAAGGATTTAATTCCGTAACTACACCGAGATGAACAAACCAGTAAGCTTGTAAGGCCTCCCAGAAATTTCGGGGTGCATTTGCAGGTACATTACGGCAAACTTTTTCAATTTCCAACAGTTCTGATTTTCTGATTGGATTACTTTCTTTCATTGCAAGCTCATGTGCTTTATCTGCATGCCGATTGGCAAGTGTAATAATCGCATCGGCACAGATACTCATCGCTTTAAGTTCTTCCTGCTTTTTGTTCGCTTCGGGATCATTCTGAAAATTGAGTGACCTTAGACTGTTTTGAATGTCACGTTTGAAATCGAGCATCCCTTTACGGTAAATTTTATCATCAAGCACGGTATGGCCAGGCGCGCGCTGTTCCATGAACTCGGTAAAGATGCCAGCAGAATATGCTTCCTTCCATTCCTCCGATATTGAACCGAATATTTTTTCTCGGATTGTTTTGTTTTTCCAGAAAGGAATGAATTCGTCGCGGTATAACCGCCTCGTTTCATCATCAACTTTAAACGAAACTTTTTTGCGGTTATGCAAAACTTCCAAATCGTTTGTTGAGTGGCAGCAAATTTCTGGATAGGTGTATGTTGCTTTCGGTGCGGGACCTCGCTCACCGACAATCAACTCGCTATTATTAATACAGATTGATTTTTTCTCCATGATCGATTTAAACACGAAGGCACGTTGTATCGATGGAGATAGATTGCTGACGTTCTTGTAAAAGTTAGTTACAATCTCTGCACGTTCCGGTGAGATAGTTGGAACAGCGTTGATGCTTTCTTCACGAAGTTTTCTTATGCGATCTTTCATTGACTATCTACACATAAATCATTTCTATAATCGTATCTTAATACCACCAAAGAATTCCCTGCCTGCACCAGGCTGGTATGCATTTCCGCCTGGGTCGGGTTCACTGAAGGCAACGTATTTTGTATTGCCGATGTTGCGTGCGTTAATACTCAACTCCCCAAGGATGGTTCCAATCTGCCATTTGTATAATGCGCGCGCATGTATCAGTGTGTATCCGTTCACAGCTTCAGCTTGAATGTTTGCACCATCAATGTATGATTTGCTTAATGATTCAACGCTGAGACCGAGAGCAAACTCAGGTATGACATAGTACTGCGCATCTATGTAAAGCTGATGCTGCGGTGAATTGGGGAGCCAGTTACCATTTTTAATAAACTTCATGATCGTTGTGTCATCCATAACGATGCGGTCTGGCGAGTCGCTCGTGTACTCGAAATCAGAAAATGTATAAGCACATTGGAGATCGAGTGAGTGGATTAGAGAGTATTTTCCATACACCTCCAGACCAAATCGTCTGCTCATCCCGACATTTCTATAAAACGTTTGTACTCCCCGGCCCGGGACCCGATACCGGTCGAAGTCCTTGTTCGTGGTTAAATAGAAGCCAGTAATCTCATAGTACAGATTGTTGTTGACTATGCCTCTTGAGCCAAGGTCGAAACCGCTTGATGTTGCAGAAGTAAGGTGTGAATTAAAACCACCATAATATTGATCAGGATTCTGAGCTAACTCCTCAGTTGCAGGTGGCAAAAATCCTTGTCCCCAGTTTGCAAAGAAATTTGCTTCAGGTATTAGCAAAAATGTAGCCCCAATTCTTCCTGTTGCCTTTGAAAAATTGGCAATGCCGGAAGCATCAAAATTGTTCCTTGCCATATTGTTCCATGGATCAATGTGAATTCCAGTAAGATCGACGAGTTCATTGCGAATATCGTCATACCTAAGTGAAGCCATAATTCCCCATTGTTTACTGATACTCAATGCATCAATAATAAAGAAACCCATTCCCCTTTGCTTAATGTGCTGCTTCGAAAGTAGTGTATCGGTCTCTCTCGACCATCTGTTTGGTACGAAATGTTCATCGATGGTCTGCCATTGGAGATCAACACCAATAGCTGTGCGATTACGTAAGAAGTCTGATGTTTCTCCCAGAGAATAATCGTACTCGGCAGACACACCAGGAGTGACAAGTGTACGATGGGTAACGGTCTTGTTGTTCGCTTCGGTGAAAGCTGTGCGCTTGACAAATCCAATGACGTCAATCTCATGCTTTTCTGTCAATGCGAAATGTCCCTTGACGCCATTGGTGACGCGCTCAGTTTCAAGGTACTCGTTGAATGGAACTGCGTCGCCATTGGGCAATTGCGGATCACGCTGATAGTCCAGCAGATTTATCCCTTCAGGATTCTCATGGTACATATGTGTGTACCCGAAAATGGGGGTGAGCTGAATTCCCACGTCAGGTGTGTAGGTTGCTTTTCCGTAGAGATTGTTTCCCCAGAAATGAGTATGTACACGATAACCATCTCCCATGGTGCGTGAGAATGAAACATTGTAATTCACTTTGTCGGCATTGCCGCCGAATTGTCCGAATCCTTTCCAAAAATTATTGGAACCATAGGATGCCTGTGCCTCGCCATAGAGAGGTTTATCAACTGCGTTCCGTGTTAAGATGTTGATGATGCCGCCCGAAGCGCCACCACCATACAATGAAGCGGCTGGTCCCCGAAGTACTTCAATACGATCTACGGCGCTGAAGTCAACGTCGAAGAAGTCTGGTGCAAATCCGGTCGGATCGTTGATCGGAATTCCATCCATCAGAATTTTGATACCGCGAATTCCTCGTTCCGTAAGAATACCTTGCCCCCGAATTGAAAGATGAACGCGTTGGCCGTTTGCCTGGTTGTCTACCTTTACGCCGGGGATTAGTTTCATCGGTTCGTCAACCGCAATTGACCTCGGAAGTTCTCTGATGATATCGCTTCCAACAACACTCGTTGAAAACGGAACTTCCTTGAGAGGAAATTGAAGCCGCGGAGCCGTAATCAAGATCTCTGTTGGAAGTGTGTATTCTAATGTATCGTTCCGTTCGGTTTGCCCGTAAGATAAGTGGGTACAAATGAGCAAGATTAAAAGAAAAAAATTTTGTTTTTTCATCTACTGTAATCCTTTAATGTGGGATGTTGTGGTAGTAATTGAAAATAGGAAAAAAGTATATCTTTCACAAAAAATATCAGCCCCCGACCACAACAGTAGGGATATAACGGAGTAATTCGTCTTGAAATTTATTGAGATTTTCTTTTGAGATCATTAAATCCTTTTTGAATGAGTATTCAACACCAAGTCGATTATATTTCTCAATACCGGTACGATGATAAGGTAACAGATGAATCTCATTAATAGATTTAAGTGATGCCACATAATATCCGATCCCCTGCATCGCTTCTAATGAATCATTAAGCGTTGGAATTAATGGCACCCGAACAATAATATTTTTCTGCCATTCAGTAAGTCGCTTGAGGTTCTCAAGAATCAATTTATTAGAAACGCCCGTGAAGGACTTATGGATATTATTATCTAATGTTTTAACGTCATAGAGGTAAAGATCGATAAACCGACTTGCCTTTTGGAGAATCTCGGAAGAAATATATCCTGAAGTATCGACAGCAGTATGAAGATTTTTTTGCTTGGACGCTTTGAGAAGTTCAATAAGAAACTCATGCTGTAGAAATGGCTCACCTCCAGAAAAAGTTACTCCACCACCAGATTGATTGTAAAAGATAACATCTTTTTCAACTTCATTCATAACATCATCAACTGTCATTTCCTTCCCAACAATCGCTCGCGCATCGGTAAAGCATACTTCAACGCAACGACCACACTGAGCACAGGTTTCTTGGTCTGTAATATATTCACCGTCGAGACTTTTTACAGCAAAGTAGTTACATCTCAAGAAACATTCGCCGCAACGAATACAGCGATCTTCTCTAATTAATATTTCTTTATCTGGTGAAATCGACTCAGGATTGTGGCACCACTTGCAACTTAGTGGACACCCTTTGAGGAAAACCGTTGTTCGGATTCCGGGTCCATCGTTGATTGAATATCGCTGTATGTTGAAGATGGTGCCTGTCATAAATCTTTTTGAATATGCACATTTGCAGGCAAATTTCAAATCATTGAACAGGTAAGAACGATAGTTTAGGGCAAGTTAGAAGAAATCTCTAAAGGTTGCCAAGTTTCTTGTTATTCGCGCTTTGCCACAGCTATAGTTAAGTCATCGTGTGCTTTTGCTTTACCAACGAATCTATCAACCTCGGAAATAATTCTCTCACCAATTTGTTCTGCAGAGTATTGGATCAATGATGGTAATAAAGATATTAGCCGTTTTTCTCCAAAGTCTTCACCCATTTGGTTGCGCGCTTCTGACAATCCATCCGAATAAAATATGATCGCATCTCCAATTGCAAGAATTGTTTTCTGTTCATCATATTGTGCATCCGGCACGATACCCAGTGCAGGGCCCCCTTTTTCCATTTTCTCGATTGAGTTACTCCGGACTATTATTGGCTGAAAATGTCCGGCGTTGAACATGCGGATCAATCCATCGTTTGGTTTTATCTCGGCATAAACCACAGATGCGAAAATCGCAGGAACTCTATCGCGAAAAAATAACTTATTAAATTTGATCCCTAATTCTCGAAGTGATGGATAGTCATCGGCAAGTGCTCTTAATGTGGCTTGAAGCTTTGCTGAAAGTAGGGCGGCCTTTAGTCCCTTGCCGGCTACATCGCCAAGTGCAAATCCATAACGGTCATCCGTTACTTTCTGGAAGTCGAGCAGATCGCCGCCAACTTCATTTGCGGAGCGTGTGAAAAGCCAAAGATCCCAGCCCGGCACCTTCGGTGATCGCTCAGGCATTAAAGCTTTTTGTACTGCATGGCCGGCTTCAAGTTCCTCTTTCGCAGTCAGTTTATCTTTAAGCTCAAGCATGATTATGAAAATTAAAATCAAGCCACCGATAATATAAGAGCGATTATCTGCTGCTGTTTGTGAATTCTGAACAAGGAAGATGAGAGCAGCTAGCAAGAGAATCCGTCTTGTGGGAGTAAGTTTGAAAAACATACTCTTCAATAACCACCATGTAATGAAAAACCACCGCTTCACTCGGTTCATTTTCTGAAGTTGGTCTTTTCTCTCTACAGTTAGCATGTACTCTCTTAATTCTTTGAATTCATGCTTGATGTTAGCAAAAAATCCTCCATGACTGATATCATCGACAATGGTCTTACCAATTTTCGGTTCGGAAGTATTTGTTTGATTTAATGAAGTCATTTTTTCTCGGCTTAGATATGTAATCTATCTTTCATTACGAGACTATCGAGGTCAAAGTTACAGACGCACTGTTTAGTTATCCTTCGCTTGTGACAATAATAGAAGCAGCTGAACAACGGTTTCTCGTATTTTTTTAAAGAAAATTTTCAATTTCTCCAAAGATAGGACATCTTGATGAACAACCCTGATGCTGTTACACGAAATGGAATCGGACGTAAAATAGCATCATCTTGCCATTGATCTTCAAGAAGGGTGCCGTAACCAATATAAATAACCGTCCCAGGTATATATGTAAATGAAACCAGAAGATCTTGCAAAAGACGCGGTTCATTATCACCGTTAGTGAAATTGCTGTGCTCGACGATTCCCCTGAAAAAGAGATATTTATTGAATTGATATGTTAATTTCCCTCGTGTGATGGGATACTTGTATATTCTTTGCTCATCGGAACTTCTGAAGAAATCATCGTAGATGAAACTCAATTCACCTCTTAATTGTTCGAGAGGTTGATAAGTTAAGCTCGTTCGTATCCGATTACTTTTTCCCTGGAATGGTTGTTTTACCGGATCACGTTCATAATAAATTGCATTTACTCTTCGATACAAAATACTCAAAGTTAGTTCTTTAGATATTTGACCCCCAACAAGAATATGGAACCCTCCAGTCTCGAATTTCTCACCGCGGTACATCTCGGTTGAATATGAATACTTTACCTTCGTAGTTAAGGCTCCAAGGAAATACGATTGTATTGAAATGTGATTGAACGTCTCCCATTGGTTACTTAATTTATCTTCTGTCCAGGCAGTAAAAGCTTCTGCATCGAACCGTTGAAAGAAATCAGACGTCGGGTAAAATTTTGGCCGCGCTATACCTGTAAAACTTAGAATTGCCGGTCGTGAGACAAAACCCATCTCTGCTATAAAATTTTCTGAGAGATCCTTCGCAGTAATACCCCAATCGAGATCACGAGTCATCTTCCAAACACTCAAACCCAATGCATGTCCCCATTGTCCTTTTGTTGTTGAGTTAAGTTTTGTTTGCGAGAAGAGCACGTGCGATTCGATCATGCTTGCATCGGGAAGACGATACATCTCATCCAATCCGAATACACGGTTAAAATGCCCCTTCAGTTCCGTTCCTGCATAGATGCTGCCGATATAACTATCTTCCGAGAGCGCACTTTTCAAACGAACGATTGGTGTATGTGCATATTTTCCGAATGACTTCATTTTATCGGGTAATTGGTCTGCGGCATAAATCGAAGCGATGGTGTTCTTCTCACTAAGTTTCCCCGTTAGTTTGATACCGGCTATCGGATTGGCAATCGTTCGTGTATGAACGATAGAGACGATGGGATCGAGCTCCGATGCCTGTGTTGCAGCAATTCGGAAACTTTCGTTCCCCTCGAGAAAAAAAGGTCTCTTTTCGGAATAGTAAAGCTGGTAACGGAGATTCACATCCACCTGTCCTGCATCTGATTCTATCTGGCTAAAGTCGGGATTGACCGTTCCATCCAGAATTAGTTTTGATGTAATGCCATACTTTGCTGTTAAACTGACATCCGGTTTGTTCTCGTCTTTAGAAAGTTTATTCTCGACTATTTTTGATTTGTACGAATAGGTTACAGCCGGTAAAATTTCCAGTAACGTATAATGTTTTAGGTTTTGATAAACCATCGGCTTCATTTGTGTTAAAAATGCTTCTCCCTTAGCTGGATCCATCGCAGGATAACTGCTGTGTTCTGATTTTCTACTGATGTATCGTTCAAAAAATACACTCATCTCTACCGGCTCGTTGTCAGTATACCGTAAGCTCTTTAGTGGGATTTGAACTTCTATTGTATATCCATCAGGATGGAGAGTGCCCGCGCTGTACCATACGAGATCACTATTGAAATCCTCGTTCCCGGCAGCAAACCAACTATCGGCTTGAATCCCTAATGAATTGATATAGAAAGCCGTAAGCGCTTGCTGATCATTGAAGGAATCAAGGTTGATACACACCCAATCATCACTTATTATATTATCTCTGCTTGATAGCGAGGTTTTTATCTTATCCGGCTCACTGTCGTGACACTTAAAAGCGAAGTAAAGATTCTCGCTATCATACAACATGTACGTGATTGTATTTTCAGATCCGTCTCGACCGAAATCCGGTGCGAAGGTTTTGAATCCTGTAACTTGAGGCGCGTTCCTCCATACTTCGTCATCAAGCTGTCCATTGATAACCGGTGCAGAATTTGTGAGGAGCGGTTTGAGCGGCTCATTCGCATAGACTTGAAATATGAGTAAGCATGTATCGATGATAAAGAAAAACAAGATGTATTGAATTGATACTTTTATCATTCTGTTCATAGATTGATTCCTTTTTCACATAAATTATTTTTTACCTTGTTGCGGAATGGAAAATATTCCGATAATACTTCAGCATGTGATTGTGTTTTTTCAAAAGGTATCCCTTTCGTCAGTTCTATTCCTTCGGTCTCAACTCTTCAATGAATGAAGCATCCACCCAGTAGGGTATAAATTTATCCCCCACATTGTGCACGAAAAATAAATACCTTCCATCGTGTGTTACTATTGGGCAATGACCAGAATATCCAATTATTTCTGTAACACTTTTACATCCGGTCCAACTGCCGTCTTTTTTTCTGAATAAAATCTGTAATCCGCTAACAGGAGTTGAGACTATTAAATAGCTGCCATCGGGTGCAATATAGGGAGAATGCGCATCTACATCATTTAGATTCGCTACAATTTTCGGTTCAGCATAGGAACCATTTTCAAATTTAGAATAATATATCCTAGAAATTACTCCTCCATTCTGCCTCACCCCAAAATATAGATTCCTTTTACTATCAACCGATGCCTGCCAGTGAATACCCGGTACCGAATTAATAATATCGGGTAATGGATATGGCTCAGACCAGCCCGTGGACGTTTTGTCCATTGCATAAATTAACTCTTTCATTGGCTGGCCTTGGACCTTCTGCATGGCAAGAAAATAAAATTTCTTTCCATCCGGGGAAATGAATGGAGCATCACTATAGTTCATATTCTTCAAAGTATCGGGATTAGTCCATTTGTCATCAACCCTTTTTGAATACAGGAAACTTATTGGCATCATCGATTTTCCATACAGTTCACTTCCATCGGGAGTAAAAGCAACAGAGCTGTGATAATTGGCTTGAGCTGATAATATTCCCGGAGCAAATGGTTCAGCTTTTTTACTAGGTTTAGGTTGACCCAAATAGTCACCGGTAAGAACCGGAAACTTTTGTGGACTCTTGTCGGCACCGAGTGAGTCCAGATAACCTAAAATTTCAATTGAATTAGCTTCACTCGCTAGATTATAGGTTGACTTGCCAGCGATAGTTCTTTCATTCATATTTAATCCCTGTTGAATGAGCAGTTCAACAACTGCTTTATTCCCGTTATAAGCAGCAGTATGAAGGGGTGTCCAACCATAAATATTTGTTTTATTTATAAGCACACCAAGATCTATTAACTTGTTAATTAGTTCAATTGAATTACTTTCTGCGGCAAAATGGATTAAATTACATTTCGCTTCACTTTCAACCATGGGATTTAATCCCATCTGCAAACACTTGTCTAAATACTTTATACTTCCGATTCTTATGGAGGCAAAAAGTTTGTCTTTGCCTTCCGGTGTATTTATATCCGGGATGGTAACCCCTTTGTCAAGTAAATACTCAGCGACATCTTTTTTCCCTCGCCATAATGTTTCATCAAGAGCCGACCAGCCATTTCTTGATTTGTAGTTAACATCTGCCCCAATTTCCACCAGCAGTCTTGCAACTTTAATTCCTGCATACATTAAGGGAGTATAGGAATTCCCGTTGATAGCTTCAATATCTGAACCCTTCTCTATTAAATATTTTGCAATTTCCTCATTGTCATACGCAGCTGCAACATGCAACGGAGTCGACTGGCGAGCATTTTTTGCCTTCAGTAACGGAGGTTCTTTTTCAACCAACTCTTTTACATTGGCAAGATCTCCTTTTATTACTGCATCGAAAATATCTTGTGCTTGTGTTGTTATAGTTCCAACCAATAATGCAGCTACTAATAAAATTGATTTTAATGTTTTCATATTTTTATAATTCTTTTATTCTTATGCTATTTACTTTTTCCCAGACTTTTTTGTGCCTCAGCGACCAGGTTTCTTTCCCAGGGGAAAGAGGGTGAGAGGGCTGCAATCTTTTCCCATAATGGTTTTGCTTTCTCTGGTTGCTTTTGAACATTCTCATACATTCTAGCAAGGAAGTACAATGAACTTATATCATCCGGGAATGTTTTGAGACCAAGTTCCAGAAGTGCCAACGCTTCCTCATTTTTTTCCACCCGGAGAAGCTCCCTGATATTGACATTTAGCTCCTGGATGCTGAAATAAACTCCATCCGGATTCTTTTTCTGTGATTCTTCAAATTGGGCGATGGCACTTTTAATATCTTTACTGCCCGCTGTTGCAATAAATTGATCTACCAGAGAAATTCGCAGGTCATCAAGACTCCCTTTTGCTTCCTTTCGATAATGTCCGCCAATTTTTAAAACGTCAATTGCAAGGTTGAGCACTTTATCATTCCCTGCATCAATATCCTCTTTGGTATTAGCTCTTCTGAGATCCGGAGGCACTCCAATACCTTCCCAGCAGAAATCATTCTGGTCTACAGTATAGCTCCATGACATAGTGAGAGACCATCCATTCATAAGGTTTTCCGGGTAATAGGTGCCAAAGCACCCGCCGGTCATTTCCCCAACGGATGTTACATTTGGAAGTACCCGCAACGCAAGAGCAAAAGCTTCAGACCCTGATTCAGAATATTTATTTTGAAGGAGCATAACCGGTCCTTTATACTGAATTTTACCCAATGGCTCAATCTGGTGATAAGTAGCATTCGTATATTCCTTGCTTTGCCCCACTCTGTTAATATTTTTCAGATAGAGTCTCTTTCTGTCAGCAAACCGACTGCCTATTGCAGCCACACCAAATCCATTTCCTCCGCTGTTTCCCCTGACATCTATAATGATCCCTCTGGCATTAATTAATTCCTGTATGATTGAATCAATGTACTTTTCAACCACTTCTTTGGTTGGAAATCTCCTGATCCTCATATATGCAATATCATCAGTTATCCAGCTATAATAAATCATACTATCCGGGCTTGATTTAAAACTTCCTTTTAAGTATTTATCACGAACCAGTCTCCAACTGAAGTCCTCCATCGTTTTGTTAACTCCTATTGCAGAACAGAATCTCTTCTTCCCGTTGTCGAGATTTATATGTCCATCATTAAAATGTTCCAGCATACTGCTGAGAGTATTGAACAACTCTTCTTCCGTTGAAGTCGGAGATATTTTAGCGGCGTACACTTTATGAAGTGCATTCCAGTCGATGCCTCGTTGTTCGAAGTAGGGATAATTGGCGTTGAGCAGATTCCACACCTGCTCAAAAACCTCGACAGGATTGGTACTGTCTTTTTGTGTCTGCGTGTTCGAGAGTTGGATATTTCCCGCACCTCTGTTGTTGTTTATTGCCAGACAATGCCACATGCTAAATGAAAATAACAAGGCAAGTATCAGACCTGTTTTACGGAACGCGTTTTTCCTCATGGTTTCTCCTATAAATGATTTTGAAAGTAATTGATTAAATAACGCTTTAGAATTATTTTGCTATACATATTTCTATTTTTTTTGTCTCATCTCTTCAATAATTTTTATATCAACTGAGTAAATAAGTTAAATGACATGATTAGTACCGGAATAAATACTGCATTTTAACAAAATACTGTCGATCTGTTGTTGTAAATCCATCATCTCCGCCATAGTTATAATAGTCATTAGTAACACCAGCATAGAAGGTGGTGAATGCATTCAGCTTATAGCTAAAGAGGGGATACAAAGTAAACATTTTGCCGAAAGAGTTATACTCACCAATTGCACGAAGAAACATTTCTTGTGTAAACTGGTATTTCACAGTCGATCTATAGATATTTCCATCATAGAATAACTCATCCGTATCCACGCTTGATAAACGTGCACGGTTATATGTGAAAGAAATATTGAGCTTCGATGTAGGTTTCAGACTTATTGATGTGCCAAAACGGTGGCCGGTTCCGATGGTCGGCGAACTAGTACGATAGATGAATTTTCCAAGTTGACCGTCGAGTGACACGGAAATTTCATTAAGTGGTCGTGAATTAATGAAGAAAAATACTCTATTAATTTTCTGAAACAAGATACCGCGGAATCTCTCATCAATAACAAGGAGGTACGACATTTCAAATGAAGTTTGGCCCTTGAGTGTGAGAAACATTGATGGTTGGATTAATTGTTCCTTCTTGATGCCTTGGTGATTGAACTGAAGGTTTGAACTGATCGCAACTCCACCTCGGTCGATAAATGAATCTTTCGGGTAAATTGTATAGCTTTGATTAGTATATACTTGACGAAAGTTAGTTGTGGAAAATGAGCCGTTGTACGCTTGATATGTTGGCGAAAAATCGTTGTACACAACTGAAAAGTTATATTCTCTTGCATCACGTGAGAGAACGGTGTGAAATCCGCTGCCATAATATTTCTCACCATCGAATATTGCTGTGTGTCCTGTACTTCCTAAGACTCTCCCAGATTCAAAGAGAGATACATCGTTCTGTTCTTTTGTGTTTGAGAGAAAAGTTTCTCCATTAAACGACCAGTTGTTCCAGAACTTGTAATTCCAATCAAATCCTGCGACGTAATTATGTGCATTAGAAAGATTTCGAGTGAAGAGCATACCTCCAATGTATGCTTCATCTCCAAGATCGTATCTTAGTCTACCGATGTTTGAAAAAGATTTTTTTTCGCTTGAGAATGCATCGCTTTCTTCTTCACCGGGTATATCGAAAGGCGTATTCCTATCGTATGCACCGAGGTACATGTAAGAAAGTGATCCGCTTTTTCCAATTACTCGACCAGCTCCTAACGGATTATTAATGGAGCGAGAATAATACATCGGCGTTTGTAAAAGCTCCTGACCCGTCAAAAAGAATGGTCGTTTTTCAGGATAATAAAGTGCAAAAGTTGTGTTCACACTAATTTGTGCAGCGTCTGATTCGACCTGGCTGAAGTCGGGATTAACTACTGCGTCGAAGGATATGTCGGGGCTCGGTGAATATTGAATGCCTCCGCCTATTCTTCCTTTCATTTTATTATTATGGAATCCTGATGATGGATTATCGTAATCTACCAATCCACCGGTTTGTTGTCCCATTGCATACGGAAGAATTTCAATTGATCCTCCCGAGACGAGAGCGGAAAGCCCTTGTAACGCACCACTCTGGCTCATGAAACTCGGATTATTTTTATCTATCGGCATCCATGAGGTCTGAGTTCGGCTTAATCGTGGAATGGTTCTGATTAAATGAACCAGCCAATTATGCTCATCCGTATTTGCGAACCTTAAGCTCTTAAAAGGGATAGCAAATTCGGCAGTCCATCCCGAATCATTCTTTGCTGCTGCGGAGTTCCAAATAATATCGAAACTTGCATCCTCGTTATTTGATGTTCTCATCAAATCACCCTGTACACCAAAGGCATTGATCGCAAACTCGTACGAGCGTTGATAATCTCCATAAGTATCAAGGACGATTATAACATAATCGTCTTGCCATATCTTATCTCTTTCACTAAGATTAGCACGGATTTGGTCGGGATTTGTGTCGTAACATCGGAAACCAAAATAGAGATTTTCGTTATCGTAGAGCGCCATTGCCAGTGTTTGCTGAGGCGCGGGGGTATTTTCCCCCGGATCGACTTCATAATTCAATAAAATCGGTTTGGCTTCCTTCCATAGCAGATCATCGAGCTTGCCAGTTAATTGTATAGAGCGACTGATACGGGTTGCATGGAAAATAGGTTTTGTTTCGTTTTCCTTATTATTAGCATATGTAAGAGATGAAAGGCTTAATATCGCGGTAATTAACAGGCAATATAATTTTGAATGGTACATAACAACTCCTTTCTTTAATGTTTATTTAATGAGTGTTTATTCATTTTGGATTTATACATCGTTTTATTTATTAGTTTTTTGATTTGAATCGGTAATACCGTCGCTGTACATCCCGACGAATTCTATAACTTTCCCGGAGCTGTCGCGATTAAACTTTATTCTAAAAGTATCCATTCCTTCCAGAGAGAATGTGTCGTCTCCCATCGGGATTAATTTATATTTCGGTCTACTTTCTCGTTGATAAAAGAGAAAACTTTTTTCGAACGTCACTTTTCTCGGTCCGTAATCACCGACGTAAGTTTGTAATGTCCCCTCGTCAATTGTCACCGGATTTCTATCAACTTCAAGTCCTTTAATTCCCCAGGCGAGTTCCTTTTTCTTTCCTTCATCAGTTTCTTTTTCCATTAATTTCTTTAAGGCTTCGGTTCGCGCAACAATTAATGCCTGGTCTGCAGGGATTATGATGTCAGGCTCTACACCAGTTCCCTCCCAGTTAGTTTTTGTTATTGGATTTACAGCCCGCCCGAAGGGAACCGACATAAATACATGCAAATTATCAAACGTATGTCCCTCAACAGGATGAGCGCCGCCGCCCGTGGTTTCACCGATAATGGTTCCGCGTTTGAGATTCTTGATATTATAAGAGAACTCCTCCGCACCGGAAAATGTAAAACTACTCGTTAAAACATAGACTGGAACATTGATTAACTTTTTACCGTGAACGTGCCCCTGTGTCCAGAACTGCTGTGTCTCGTTTGTCTTGCGAATATAAAAACTGTTCAGGTGAACGGGTTCATCAAATAAGTAGCTGCTGATAAGTTGAATCATCGATGGACTACCACCGCCATTCTGTCTCAAATCGAAAATAATTGCATCGACATGAGCCAAGAAATTCATGGCAGCGATCGCTGTCGCACTGGCATCTCCAAAACTCGTTTCAGCGAAATAGCGAAAGTCGATATAGCCGATGTTGCCCGGCAATATCTCAACTTTCTTAAAACCAAAATTCTCATTATGGAGCCGCTCTAATTGCTGCTTTCGTTCCTCTTCGGCTGAAGGTTGAACTGGGTTGTTAGGATCGCGCGGTGGTAGTGGTCTAATACGTAAGTGTTTATCATGACTTATTGACTGTAAATCGGTTGTTAATTGGTCGACAAACTCCATAAGGTTTGTAATATTTTGATATTTTTCATCTTTCAAATTTTTCCGCAACAGTTTTTCCATATTTTTTGCAACATCCGGAAAAACATAGATTTCATTAAGAGTTAAACACGTCGAGTCGATAATAGCGCTTTGAATTTGATTATCGATAGGAGGGTGCTGTCTTCTTATTTCTTGCCCGGGTGAAGACAACGGGATCAAGAGCAGAAAAGCTGCAATAAGAATGATAGTGTTCGGTATACTGTAATTTTTGTTGATAACATTTGTTTGCATTATTAATTCCTTTCAGTAGAATGATTTGTTAGTATTTGCTCTTAAAGTGTTTTCAAGTTTGTTAAATCTAATTTCATCACGAATGTAGATCGTTCGTAATTTTCCCTGGTAAGTGGAGCCGTGGTTGTCTTAGTAAATCCTAACTTGTTATAAAGGTGATTCGCTGCTTTGAGTTTTGCGTTCGTTTGCAGGTAAACTTCTGAGGCGCCTAATGCCTTTGCTTTATTTATAATTGCAATGATCAGTTTTCTTCCTATACCGCGCCCTCGATATTTTTTGGTAACTGCCATTTTCGCTAATTCGAATGTACTACCGTGGTGTTTGATTAAAGCACATGTTCCCACAATGTCTTCATCAAGGGAAGCGAAAAGAACTGCACCACCAGTTTTAACAATTTTTGTGTTAGGATCGGAAAGCATTCTCTCATCGACTTTCTCCACTGTAAAACTTTCTTCCAGCCATTCGTAATTCAGCGACTTGAAATGTTTTTTCATAGACGGGCTATATTCGCATATTTTAATGTCACCGGGTAGCGAGCCTTTTAGTTGTAACCAAACTCTTTCGTACATATTTCGCTCGTCTAACTGTTGCTCAATTTTTTCCAATCCGCCAAGCACATCACATTTAGTTGCATCAAGAATTTCTTTCGTTGCTTTGCGTACTTCTTCCCACACAGGTAACAGTTGTCGAGCTGTTTCTTTTCCTGTTGTAGTTAGTGAAATCAATTGCTGCCGTTTATCATCTTTCCCTTTCGACCAGGTGACGAGTTTTTTCTCAGCCATTTCTCTTGCGAGTTGTTTGACGGCGGTATGGCTAATACACAGCGAGTCGGCTAATCCTGTAACTGTTATTGGAGAATACCGATTCAAACCATAGAAAATTGAAAACCACCGAGCTTCAAAATCAATGTTGAGTTTGTGATAGAGAAGGGTAACATCTTTAGCGAGCCGTTCACCGAGTCTTCTTAAGCGGCTTGCAAACGCCATTTCTCCGAGGTCTGATATGATATCCATGGAATTATCCTTTCTTCTACAACTTACGAAATATTATGAAAGAGGTTTCATAAATATTTGCATGAACTAAACCTAAGGACTGTAAAATCTTATAGATTTTGGATAAATTAGTCTAATTGTTTATTGGCAAGAAAAGAAGAATATTTTCTGAATTAGACGAAAGAAGTTGGAGAACGGTTGATTGTCACTAAATGGAGGAGAAATTAAATAAAGGAAAAGGAAAATTACAAAAATAATGATTTCAAGGAGTATTAAAGCAGTAAAAACAATAGAAAGTATTGTGAATTAAACAGAAGCTATTTCGCATTCACAGCAAGATAGTTCTCCGACTCCTTAAGCGTATTTTCATGTATCTGGATATCGTAAATAATCTTTCCTTTCTCAAGGAGAATGATTCGATTGTAAACTTTAGTAACATGATTCAAATCGTGACTTGATATCAGCAAGGTTACACCATTACCGGGAAATTGTTGTACGAATTCCATATCCATGGATAATAGGAAATCGCCGCATGTTGAAGATGGTGCCCGTTATATTTACTTTACAAACATTGGCTGGGTGATAGCAAAATCGCCTGAAGAACACAGAATTTTTATCCTCACATAACCTTCATCGCCTGAGAATGTGTATGACGATTTCAGGTTGTAATCTTCCTTCAATACTTTTCCGTTCCTACCAATGAATAACGTTGTAAACTTTGCATCACCAAATGGTTGAATATCAATCGAATACGTTTTATCTGTAATCTTAATGTCGTTTAATATAACACCGACAGTTGCATAGAAATCTCCTTTTTCAAGGGAGGCAATTATCGCTTCTGCTGTCAACTCGTTCGCTCTTACCATAATCCAGCCGCGCCCCGGTGGTGATTTGTCCGCAGAAAATTCACCAAGGTAATCATGAGTATCATCTGAAATCACTCCATACATCATTACCCCGGCGGAGAGAACTTTATCCCATATTTCCTCCATTCCGGGATAACCGCCTGCAGAATAATTATTGTTTTCCGTACTGATATTATAAATCTCCACTAGTTTTACATTTCTCACCTGCGACAGCGTGGTATCGTTAAAAGAATATCTCCAGCTCGGGTGATTTATCTGTGGAATACCGCCGGCTGCTCTTATCGCTTCTACATTATTTTGAATAGTCTCGAGTTTCGCATTGCCGTGCTGCACTTTCACCACGTTTTTAATTCCGATTGCGTTGAGATGAATCGGTTTACCTTCAGCCCGATCAGAAACTTCTTCGCCAGGAATTAGAATGAAGTTGTCATTCTTATCAGTATCAAGATATTGAATATCGGTTAATTTATCGTGATCCGTTAGAACAAGGAAATTGTACTCATTATCGAGATACCATCTTACAACACGACGGGGAAGTTCATTCCCATCCGAACGGGTGGTGTGAGTGTGCGTGTTGCCTTTATACCACAGGGCTTCTTGGGAAAGAGTGGGAATAACTGTAATTACTGAAAAAATTGAAACGATTGCAACAATTGAAATAATTATTTTCATAATAGTCCTTTACATTTAAATTCTAATCACGAACTGTAAATATTTTTTACTTTTTAATTTTGACTTTGACATTTCACTAATACGACACCATGGTATGGCACATCTGCTTCAAATTGATCCTCAAAAATGCCGAGGTCTTTCTGCCGCCAGACGTCTCTTACTTTAAACTTACCGCTGAACCCGATGTCGGTACCTTTTAATATTATCTTTGCCGATTTCTTTTCACCCCAACTGAAGTAACTTGCGGGTTCTTTTTTATCACTTATATCAGGATAGAAAAGTCCGACAGCTTTCGAGCCATCTTCCATTTCTTTAATCCAGATTTGTTTGCCATCCTCATTATAGATTCTTCGAGCTTGTATACCAAGAAGATCTTGATTGATCTCGATGACGTCATCGTTAGTCAATAAATTTAATGTGAAGTCATCAAGTCGGCTCATGTCTGCACCAATCAGTAGAGGTGAGCAAAGAAGCGACCACAAACTTATGTGTGTGTATTGCTCATCGGGTGTGAGATTAGATGGATGTAATTTAGGACCCCAGCCAACGAGCCCGACAACAAGCATGTCAGGGTCGTTCCAATGTCCGGGTCCGGCAAACTTTTCATGCCCCGCTTGATTGAAACCGATACCGGACATGCTCGACCACGTATCAGTGATATCACCTGTTGTACGCCAGCAGTTTCCGCCAACTTCTTCGCCCCACTCCCACACATTTCCCATTCCATACTGGCATAAACTGTAAACAATATCGCGAGGAACTTTGTTGAGTGCTTTCCTCATAACCTGATATGGTTTCTTCAGTTCTGGCAGAGTGCGATCTTTCGCGATCTGACTGTACGAACACCAATCGTATTTGAGGTAATCGATTGTCCAATCAGCGTATCGTTGAGCGTCTTGCAATTCATATTGATAACTTGCGGTGAAGCCGGCACATGTAAGCGGACCGGGTCCGGAATAGATTCCAATTTTCAAACCCCTGCTGTGGACATAATCAGCCAGCGCTTTCATATCAGGGAATTTTTTATTTGTGTTGATCATACCACCCTTGTCACGCTGTTCACCCTGCAACTCCGGTTCTTTTGCATCGGGTTTTATTTCCCAGCAGTCATCGATATTGATATATGTCCATCCGTGATTGATTAGTCCAGAAGAAACCATAGCATCAGCAGAAGCACGGACTTTTGCATCATCGACAGAGCATGCCCAGCAGTTCCAGCTATTCCAACCCATCGGCGGTGTGAGACATATTTTATCTCCAATCTTGATGCGAAGCTCTTGCGTCGCATCACCAATATCGTTCTTTGCAACAAGTGTGATTTTATATTCACCTGCCTCATAGATTTTTCCCGTAATAATTCCGGTTGCCTCATCGATATTTAATCCCTCTGGAAGATTTTCTGCCGAGAACGTCATTGGTCGTTTACCTGTTGCTGCTATTGTATAGAGAAATGGATTTCCCGGTTGAACACCAAAGACTTTCGCTCCGTTAATTTTAGGTAAGTCAGACGGTTTCGGTGTGAGGATGTACATCTCAACTTTTGTTTTCACAACAATGTCAGCCAATGGGACATTCTCCGTCAATTCAATTTTAGCATTACACCAATCGGCATGATCGTAATCGATATCATCACCGGCATCGGTAACAAGCAAACCCAACAGCTTCAATCCGGCAAGATCGACATCAGTTTTGGCAGGGGTGTCGCCTTTTTTCATGACAGGGCTTTCCCAAAGGACTTTTTTATCTCCGAGGACGAAAAATTTTATAGTTCCTTTCCCCGTAACAACTTCATCGTCAAGCCCGACTGACGCGGTAAATCGTTTACCTTTTCCATCGAGGTTGAGGAGAAACGTGCTGATAGAGTGTGTTCCGACACCGTGCTCAAATTTTTGTCCTGCAATGGTGAGAAGATTTTCTTCAACAGATTTTTTTGCTTCGGGTGTTCCCCAGCCGCATTCCATTGCGGAGAGGTTAAGCTCGTCAAGATAGATTGTTTGGGCAAAAGACTGCTGCGAAAAAAATATCGCGACTATCAGGATAGAAAAACAAGAATATTTCATGATATCTCCGTTAGGTAGTATTTGATAATTATTTAACATTTAAAGATTCGACTTTTATTTCTCCCAGCTTCACATTCTTTCTCAACTCACCAACTCCCCACACATGCGGCGGGAATGGTCTGGTCTTTGGCTCAGTCTTCAGAGTGAAAATAATTTCTTTTGTATTCTGTTTTTGTTTTGCAATCAGCCAAACCATGGCTTTTCCTTTCCAATCTTTTTCATCTTTACCTGGCTTCACCTGCATTGCAATATCGTGTCTCCCACGTTCAACCTCGATCATATACCATTGCGATTTTCCTTCCTGCGGTTCGGTCTTTGCTTCAATAGCTTTTCCGTTAATGCCCGCAACAAGATTTGGTTTTGCCTTAACATGGATTGAAGTATCGGGTGTCAATAGAACGGCAATCATAGCATCATTTACCGACTCGGCGACATTCAGTGTAATGTTAAACTTCGCCTTATCGCTGAAATCTTGCTTTAACTTTACACCCGAAACGATATCAGGTGTCTTTTCTGTTTTCAGAGATAATGAGCTCGCATCTATCTGTTTCCCATTAAGTGAAATTGATTTCACGAATGATGGATTTAAAATCATCGCATCATTAGAGCCGCTGTGGAATTGGAGAGAATACTCGGAGCCAGAAGATATTGCATTAAACGTAACTCCGGCAAGAAGCGGAGTTGTTGCTTCTTCGATTGGGTACATTTCATAGACTGCGGTCTCAAAACCGTCGAGCGGTAAGGATACTGTCTCGCCCGATCTGTAGAGTTTTGGAGATATCCATCGTGTCGGATACAATCGCTCAAGCACCAATGAAGATGCTTGTGGATCAAGTCCGAGTGCCGGATCTAATTTCACTTTCAAACTTGTCGATTCAATAACAGGATTACGTACAGCAATAATACTATGTTTATCTTTAAAGTGCACATGTGCATATGCTTCACCCTTGAGTGGATTACCGCCGACCATTTCAGAATTCATCAGAATCGGAAATCTATCACGTGCCCACGCCATGGATTGAGAAATGGATGTCCATTCTCCCTCTGTGAGAATATCAGGAGAGATGTATAATTCATACATCGAGACACCGCGCGCGAAGTATAGAAGAACATCATCTGTAAATTTATCGAGCGGTTCCGTTTCTATTCCAACCGATTCATGTTTGCCTTTGATAATTCCATGAGTCATGAGATTGGCGATCGGGAACCAGAAATTCTGTTGTTTGAAATCATCGTATAAAACAAAATCGCGGTATGTAATTGCCCCATCTCTTTGGCTGATTGATGGAACATCAGAAAAACCGTAATCCATACCCTGCATCCAGATTGTGTTGGCATATTTCACCCACCAAGGGCTGAGCCATGTGCCTGAAGTTATGTTAAGAAAAATATCCGGATTCTTCTCACGAACAGCTTTACATTTTTCTGCCACACTTTCCATCACAGCGCGGCGTGAGTAGATGTCGATCGGATGTCCATGATTCGGTTCGCTGCAAGAAAATTGGATTCCGTCCCACTTGTAGTAACCGACTCCATCGTTCACCACAAAATCGGTTACACGCTTTTTAAATAACTCACTATAATTCTTTCCAGCAAGGCATAACATCAAATTATCGCGACTCTTTCCAACAATCTCGTACCCATGATCTTTCATCCAGTTCACACGTTTCATCCTAAAAGAATAACCTCCTGTTGGTCCAAACCAAACACCTAGCGATGTGTTTGTTTTCTTCAACTCATCGGTAAGCGGTTTAAACCCGCGGGGCCATTGCTCTTTACGAAGAACCCAGTCGCTTTCGTAAACATCCCAGCCGTCATCGAGCACGAAAGCATCAAGCTTGATGTTGTACTTCTCAATCATACTTTTACGTAAAATATCAACCATCTTCAATGCCGTTTGCTCACTCATTGCTTTCTCAGGCGACCATTTTGGATATTCCGGCGAGCGAAGATCGTACCATGTATTATATAGAGAATACGGGCGGAGAGGCGCAATCCGGATATCATCCAAATATTGAGAGAACCAGAATTTGACGTATTGATTTGGTGTGATTCCCTCAACGATCCAATCACTTTGAAGCCAATTGCTTCCTATCCGCTCACCATATTCCTGCCCACAGCGGATTTTATAATTTTTTCCCACTGAAGTAATTTGGTTTTCTGCCGCGGGATATTCAACACCAAAGAAAGCTCCGCCATTTTTCGTTAGCACAGCAATTGGCTGACCGAAGCCGCCATCTTTAATTACAGAAATGGCGCCATAGATATTACCGTTTCTTGTCCAAAACCATCTAAGGAAATGATGACCAAACGCTGTATCCATCACTGCAAGATTTCTCTTCACATAAAATGCTTCGGGGAATAATTGATACGTGATACGAAGCTCTATGGAAGTTTCCTTTCCTTTGAAATCTAGCACAAGTTCCTGAGAACTTTTTTCACCATCACGCTTCGATTGATTAACGAGATAAAAATCCTTCTTTGTCAGCGTCACCGGATTATCTGCATTGTTTAACTTACCGGGTGCAGACCAATCGGTGTACATGACGTCGAGAGCAAAGTCTGCATCCGTTTCGATCGCAGACGGTTTATTCGAGCCGATTTGTTCTGCCCACATGGATTGTGTCTCGAGTCGATCTGAGATGATTAGGTTTTTATCAATCTTCACCGTGCATTTTACTTTCGAGTTTTCGAGTGTGTATATATTAGGTTCAATTGATTGTGAGATGAGATTGATTGAAGTTGTAAGAAATAATAATGAAATTATCGAGATGATTTTCATAAAAATTATACCTTTCTTATTTTGATTGCCAAATAAAATCGCCATTTTCCACACTCCAGTCAAGTCCGAAGAAGCCCGTTGCAAGAATACCCTGCTCACCCTTTGATACAAGATCTGAATTAAAAAGTGTGAAGTCGGGTAATCCAATACCGGGATTCATATAAGGAATGCGTGTTGTTAACTTCATACCTACTAAACCTGAACCGGAAATGACCACTATACTTGCATTTCCATCTCCTTTCCAAGGTCGAACAAAAATACAGCCTAGCTGACTGCCGCCGATTCTTTTTGTTCCAATTGATACAAAACCATTTCCGACCTGTACGGGACTATCGTTCAACAATTTTTTCCAGGCTGTGTTTGTGTTTCGATTGCCATAGAGAATGACATTGCGATCCGGAAACTTTGAAGGATCAAAGTCGGTATCGGCAAAAATATCTATCGAGCCGTTTCCCTGGTACCAGAATTTTTCAGCATCATATCGAGCTTTATTAAATGCCCATTTATTTTCTTCGTTCGAACCCTGTGTACCATAGACAAATACAAACCGATTTCGAAATACTTCTTTCAATGTTCCGTAGCGGTGAGAATTTTTCACTGATAACGGCGGTTCAGAACCAAATATCCACTTGCCGGATTTATTCTCTAAGCAGATCTGCTGTTGATTGTGAGCGATTGGAATTCTTCCCACTTTTTGACCGTCCAATTCCACTGAAACAGAATCTTTCATTTTTAAAATATCAAGATCGAAAGCAATTCTTGCAACATTGTTAGTTGTTCCGACAAACCTTTGTGTTCCGGGATCAAAACGGACAGACGCCGAACTCATTTTCAACTGCTCAAGTTGAGCGTCGATTGTCAGCCAATTATTTTTCGATGAAACACCTGGATTTGCAGTTGTAAAATTGACTTCCCTTATTCGTTCTTTCTCTGGACGTGAATGACGGGCAAAGAAATCGAACATCGGTGCCCAATCTACGCAATCTGCACCGGGTTCATCGGAAATATCCCACCAATGGCCGACACCTTTTTGTTCATTGAAGATGAAATCTTTATGATTATGTTTATTCAACTCATCTACTATCATGTGCGATTGTTCAGGATAGACATTGTCATCCTCCGCGCCGTGCAGGATGTAAACTCCAAGTTGCTTGTAATTCTCGACATGCTGAAATGTTTCGCTCGGTGTCGTTGAACGGCGAATCATTTTACGTATTTCGGTTGTATCGAGATAATTTTGTCCGCGGAAACGGTACGTCCAGAAACTTATCCAACCAGCGCTTGGTCCGATGGCGGCAAACTGGTCCGGATAAAGCGATCCGATATGCCACACTCCATGCCCACCCATAGAATGACCTGTAAGGTAAACTCTGCTCTCATCGACGCTGAATTTTTTCTTTACGATGTCTAATACTTCTAGTGCATCAATTCGTCCCCATTCTTCCCAATTAAAACCGTAAGGTCTGCGATTGGTTGGCGCTACAATATGTCCCCATGTTTTTGGATAGTAAGAACCTGATTGATTGATCGCCTCAACCGCTGCACCGTGTAGAGAAAGGAAAAGAGCTTTTGGTTTTAAACTGTCGGGATCGCTTGCAGGGTTGATGCCATAATACTGTACACTTCCATCAATTTTGCTGATAAAGGTTTCTTTGTGATTATCTTTGAAATCCACAACTCGGAACGGAATTGAAATCGAGTCAACTAAAACTTCTTTATTCAGCTGCTTTCGAAAAACGAATACATTTACAAATGCTTTTCCTTTTTCAGTAAATTGATCTCCTTTCAACCGAAAACCAACTTTTCTAACACTTAACGGTTGGATTATTGGTACCGGAATCACCTCACCATTCTTTAAACCGATTATTGTTTTGATATAAAGATCTCTTAGTAGATTTGCCGAAGCATTTACAACCACGATTGAACCCCAAGTGTCAACCTTATTGCCAACAATGAAATCTGGGATAGTAATATCTTTTGAATTGAACATCACGGAAAATTTGGGAGGATACATTTTTACTTTCAGTCTTCCGCGTTGACAGCGAAAGAGGAGATCATTTTTTCCTTTCTCAAGTGATATTGGAAGTTGTGAGAATTGGAAATTCGGTTCCCATGCTTCCCAGTTTTCTTTAAGCCCATAAGGATTTCCTGATCGTGGAACACCGTAGATGTACACCATTTCGTTTCCCATTGCTTCAAGAATCAGAATGGTTTTCTTTTTCATCTCAACAGAAAAATAGACATAACATCCGCTCAACACGGAATCCTCGAACCAGCCGGTTGAATCAGCGGTTATGGTTCGCCATTCATGCTCTTCTCCATTAACAAATTCAACAATTTGACCATTCTTTGGAGCTTTCCATTTTCCAAGCGCAAGGCTTGCCTCTATCGGATTTGGAGAGATGATGGTTTCAGCATATCCTTTTTGAAGTTGTAGAACGAGACCATCGTGAAGAACCAGTGTATCTAATTTCTGGGCAGATAGAAAATTAATAAGCGAGAAAATGAAAAGACTTAAAGTCAGGATTTTGCGAATTGCGTTCATAGTATTTCCAACATTTATTTTAAGCGTAAATTTTCTTTGGGGATCATTGCGATTTTGGCGGATTAATCTCACCGCAGGGAAACAGAGAGTACAGAGTATTATTTAAGAAGCATAGAATCTGGAATAACTTGTTTCTCAATCCCCGGTCCTTTATATGCAACCTTTAACTCATCACCGCCGGTTTTCTCAAAGAACGTTACACGAATCGGATGTAAACCTGATGCAAGAGCAATTGCACCCTTCTTTTCTGTTGTTCCATGGAGTCCATCGTTGTTTACCACAAGCTCGTCACCAATCAATAATTGGCTTCCATCATCGGATGCCGTGAAGAATGTGTAGATGCCATTGTTGGGTATTTTAATATACGCTTTATACTCGAAGCCAAAATGCTCGACTTCTTTCCTTGGTGAGAAACTAAAATTAGGAAGTGTTCCTTCCTTGATCGATTTGAGTGCGCCGAAGTTTGGCAAGCTGTCCCAATCGCCTTCATAATATGCATAATTAATTCCGTTTGACAGGTTTTCTACCTTAATAGGTAGTTTTGGTGTAACTTTTGAAAAAGTTGCTTGTGCTATACTACTGACAGGTTTTCCATCTCTAAAACATCGTGCTAAGATTGTTGTTGTTTCTTTCAAGTGGATCATTCCTTTCATAAGCTGAGAGTTAATCGAAGGCACAGTACCATCAAGCGCATACCGGATCTCAACATTTTCTCTGTCTGAAGTTATAGCAACAGCTATCGTATCTAAAAAAATGGTTAGCTCTGTATCAATCTTGGGTGGATTGCTGACATCCGCTTTTCCTTCCACATCCAACACAACAACAGTATTGTTTGTATCAGGTGTCGAAGCAGGCAGATCGATGATTAATGCATCTTCATCACGAGCCATAGTAAGAGATTTTTTTGTTTGGTCAGAAAGGAGATAAACTTGTTTCGGCTGATTGAAAATTCCATTTACGACAAGTTTTCCATCTTTAGGATAATCGAAGATGTGAAAATAGAGTCGTGTCCCGCCATCAATTGGCTTTTGGGTACAACGGCCCCAATATAAATACTTAAACGGGCCGGCACTCGTACCGTAAATTGCTTCGCCGTTTACTTTCATCCACTGACCGATTTCACGGAGCCGATCAATGCTTACTTGTGGGAACACTCCTTCAGATGTTGGTCCGACATTCAGCAAAAAGTTACCACCTTTCGATACAATATCAGCAAGCATTTGCAGGAGTTCTCTCGTCGACTTCCAGTTAATATCGTGACTGTTGTATCCCCAGTGGTCGTTCATTGTCATGCAGGTTTCCCAGTTAACATCGGGCAAGCCGGTCGTGGGGATTTGCTGCTCGGGTGTTCCGAAATCTCCGGCGGATCCTTCACCTTCGGAAAATCCTTCCATGCCAGATCGTCCGGCACCAACACGATTGTTAATGATAATATCCGGCTGTAACGAACGCACGTAATTATAGAGATCGCGACCGCGCTCGCGGCTCAAGGTGCCTTCCCATTCGCCATCGAACCAGAGAACACCGATCTTGCCGTAGTTGGTCAAAAGTTCTTTGAGCTGGTTCTTCATGTACTGTACATAGCGGTCGTAATTTGCACCTTCGCTTGATCGGCTCTTCTCCCACTCGCGCCTTGGTAGATAATCGGGATGATGCCAATCCATGATGGAATGATACCAGCACATTTTAATCCCTTCCTTATCGCATGCCTCGGAGAGTTCTTTCATGATGTCGCGCCTGAATGGTGTAGACATAACATCGAAATCGGTGAACTTCGAATCGAAAAGACAAAAACCGTCGTGGTGTTTAGTGGTGATAGTGAAATACTTCATGCCGGCATCTTTCGCTATACGTACCCACTCCTCGGCGTCAAACTTGACTGGGTTGAACTGCTCAACAAACTTATCGTACTCTTCGAGCGGGATTTCCGCTGATGTTCGTATCCACTCGCCGTATTCGGTTTTACCCTTCCATTCACCCGCAGGAATTGAATAAAGTCCCCAGTGGATGAACAATCCAAAGCGTGCTTCCTTCCACCACGCCATGCGGGCATCGTATTGGAATTTGGTTTCGCTTAGGAAGGATTGTTGAGCATGAGATTGAGCCATTGTAAAGAGAAGAAAAAAAATAAATTTTCCAATAGATGTCATAAGTTTTTCCTTATAGAATCATCATTTCTCAATTTCCATGACATTCAAGTCGTGGAATGCTGTTTTTTGTTATCGCAAAATGCGATTATCCACTCCCCCTGTTAATCTATCCGCCGATAGGGTGGATTCACACTCCGATGTAATTATGTCAAGGATTTAAAACTTATATAATGAGATTCAAAATCTTACTGTATTCACACATCCGCACTCCCTTACAACAAGCTTTAATCATAACTCGTCATTGAAAGTGACTGTCGATCAACTTTCGAGTAATCAAGCTCTGAGCCAAGAACGCTGTGAGGGATCAGGTATACAACGAGTGTGAGAACTGCAGCTGCCAACGCCCAACTTTTTGGGTTCGCTGATTTCTTGAGGGCGATTGCCGCGATGACCCAGAATAATACCATCGCTGCTGTTTTGTTGTCTGTCAGGTCACCACCGAAGGGCCAACCGGTCCAATATGCACCGAAGGCATATTTCTGCACAATCGGTCCAAATATCAAACCACCTACGGCAAGAAGTCCTATCGTCCAAACAATTAGCTTTTTCAATTTCGGTTCCTTGGAAAAAAACTCAAGACCCGCGCGGGTTGAAACTACCAGCCCTATAAACATCAATGCAACGTGAATGATGAGTACTGCTGCGGGAACATCTCCTCTGAACCTGATGACAACGGCATCTTTTTCCGGGAGTGTAACTGTTCGCTGCGCGTCTTGCAGTGTTACACGGTACACCAGCTTTCCCGCAGGCGGCTGGTTAGGAAGCTCGGCGGAATGAATTCCGTTTTCATATTTCATCGTTACATTCATCCATTCATCTGCCGTTTTATAACGTTTCCATTCAACATACCCGGAAATCGTTTCATCGCGAGTTTCAATCTTCACAACATGATTACCTTCTCCACTATGAGATCGCTCGAGTTCATACTTTATTTCTTTTCCATTCAAGATAACTAACCCATCGATAGGATATGTTGGACCCGTTCGCCTTTGGTAAATACCGGCTCCGGCTGTAATAAGAAAAGCAAGAATCCAGAATAAGAGAGATCGTTTCATAGTTTTGTTCTTCCTAAAAAATATGGTGGTTGTTAATTTCCATAAATTGCAAAAAATGTTTGAATTATCAAAGTTTTTCTTTACTTTCTAAGCAACCTTAAACGTTCAATAATCTTGAAAAAGAAGTTAAAGATATGATAACAGATTTGGCAGATAAAGTTTTCATAGTTACCGGTGCATCCAGCGGCATCGGCAAAGCTACTGCCCTCCTGGCAATCGAGCGGGGTGCGAAAGTTGCAGTCGTTGCGCGCCGTGAAAAAGAGCTAAGAGCGCTTTACTCAAAATGTAATAACGAATCGGTTGAAGTCATATCCACCGATCTCACGAAAGAAGAAGGTCGTAAACGCGTGATAGATCAAACTATCAAACGCTTTGGGGGGATTGATGTGCTTGTTAATGCGGCGGGTATCATTGGCAGCGGTACGATTGAAAACACAACACTTGAGTTCTGGGACAACATGATGGACCTTAATCTTCGTTCGCTTTTCCGGTTGGTACAACTCGCACTTCCTTCTATAATAGAGAGGAAGGGAAACATTGTGAATGTTTCGAGCGTAACCGGTGTACGTGCGTTCCCCAATGTGCTGGCATACTGTGTGAGCAAAGCAGGTGTAGATCAATTAACTCATTGTGCCGCATTAGAATTAGGACCGAAAGGTGTCCGCATTAACGCTGTCGATCCCGGTGTCGTGCTAACGAATCTTCATCGCAACAGCGGCATGCCGGAAGATGCATATCAGAAATTTCTTGAGCATAGTAAAACTACTCATCCAATTGGTCGTATTGGCAAACCGGAAGAAGTAGCCGAGCTGATTCTCTTCCTCGCTTCCGATCGTGCCGGCTGGATCACCGGCGGGAGTTTTAACATCGACGGCGGTAGAGCACAAACATGCGCGAGATAAGTTTAGAAATATGAATTTCGAGTTATGAGTTATTATGATGATAGCTTGAGATGGGTGAGTCTATTATAAAGAAGAGAACATTCGTATTTGCTCTGGAGACAATATAAATATTTAAACTTCTTCAGAAACAAAACGAATATGTTCTCTCAAAACAATTGCTGCGTTCCGGTACATCGATTGGTGCCAAGGTTCGTGAGGCATTGAATGCTGAATCAACAGCCGATTTTATTCACAAATTTTCTATTGCTCAGAAAGAGTGTGATGAAACGCTCTATTGGTTAGAGCTCTTGATGGAGTCCGGCTTCGTTGACCGTACCATTCTGCAAATCGCCTCAACTGAAGCAGCCGAAATTTTGAAAATTATTAAAAGTATTATCATTACATCAAAATCAAAATTGCAACATAAAACTTTTAACTCCAAACTAATAATTCATAACTAATAACTTTCGAGTGACAATAAATACAACTTTTAGAGGTTAATAATGAAGGTTAAAAAACAAAAAAATCTATCACTCTCTACCAAATCAATCCACGGTAAACATCTTTACGCGTTCAAAGGTCCGGTTACGTTTCCAATTTACCAGACAAGCACATATCGTTTCGAAAATTCAAACGATGCAATCCGATATGCAAAAGGCGATCCGAATGTTTTCGTATACACTCGCTACCACAATCCATCTGTCAATGAGGTCGAAGATCGCATTGCATTGATGGAAGATGGGGAAGCCGCCGCGCTGTTCTCATCAGGTATGGCTGCAATCTCAACTACGATCCTATCGCTATGTAAAAGCGGTGATGAAATTGTCAGTACGCCGGCGTTGTACGGTGGCACGTACCGTTTTTTCCGCGACACACTGCCAAAATATAATATCACGGTGAAGTACGTTGAACCCAATTCGTTGGAGGATTTGATGTATCTTCTCACTCCTAAAACAAAAGTCGTTTATTTAGAAACGCCGACAAATCCAACCCTTGGCATTGTCGACATCGAGAAGCTTGTGAATCTGACAAGAAAGGTGGAAAAAGAATTTAAAAAGAAGATTTCAATCGTAATCGACAACACCTTCGCGACAATTCTTAATCAGAAACCGTTCAAGTTTGGTGTTGATATTATCGTTGAAAGCACGACGAAATATCTTGGCGGACATGCAGATTTAATGGGCGGCGTTGTTGTAGGAACTCAGAAATTTATTAAGCAGGTGAAAGAATTAGCCAAGCACTTAGGCGGCTGCGCTGATCCGTTTGCGGCGTTCTTGTTAGACAGAAGTTTAAAGACATTTGAGCTAAGAGTTCAACGACAAAATGAAAATGCCCTCTCCCTCGCACGTGCACTTGATAAGCATCCGAAAGTCCTACGCGTTATTTATCCTGGATTGCCCTCGCATCCACAGCATAAGCTTGCAAAGAAACAAATGTCCGGTTTCGGCGGTATGGTTACGATCGAAGTGAAGGGCGGAGTGAAAGGCGCAGTCAGAGTGTGTGATTCGGTTAAGGTTGCTATCAACGCAATGTCGCTCGGCGGTGTAGAGACGCTCGTGAGTATTCCAGTATACTCATCCCATGTTAATATGAGCGATGAAGAATTGACAAAACACGGTGTGACACGGGGAATGATCCGCATCTCCGTCGGCGTAGAAGGAATAAAAGATTTGATCGAGGATTTTAAACAAGCACTCAGGAAATTGTAGATCCCTAAAGCATCTAAAGCAGATGCCGGGTGGACCTCAACAATACATGGGGTCACAATAAACGGGCGATCATAATGGATGGAAAAAACAGGAACGACATTAAACCGGGAATCGAAGTGGCGATCATTTCAAAAGAAGACCAGCGAACGGGTACATTGACCGAAGGAATAGTGCAAGATATTCTAACCAAAAGTCCGTTTCACCCGCATGGAATAAAAGTGCGGCTTACAACCGGTGAAGTAGGAAGAGTGCGGGTTGTCAAAGAGTAGCTATATGTCATTTTTCAACTCCACTAAGGATAACGTTTCCCTGCCAAGGGCAAAAACGGGATCGCAATGACGAATAGATAAAAAACGCAATCTAACTTCATGGAAAACTATTGTACGAGTTTATTTTTCAACAGGAGACGTACCATGCGAAAACTATTTTTCTTTCTTCTCTTTGTCGTCACTGGAATATTTCCCTGCCATTCTAAGCAAGCGGGGAACAATCTATTCGATGATTCAGCGATGACAAAACTCATCACGCTCATGGATAGTATCACCGCACGAAATGCGGGATATGAGAGAGTCATCGCTCAGCTTGATACTCTCTCCCGCGAAAACCGCATGAAGGTGATTGTCAGCTTACGCGGGCGGAATGCCAATGATTCGGTCCTCCGTACTATGATCGATGAGCTTCTCGCATTGGAGCCGTATCAAATATATTTCAGCAGGTTCAGAAATGTCACGCCTGCCGATTTCCGATTGGCATTCAATACGCTTCCATATGTAGGATTGGATTCACCGGGCAGTATCGCCGAGACATTCTACGAGCTGATTCATCACAGGAATGTATTTCAAGAATGGTACAGGACGATCAGAGGGAAGATCGACATACAACGGTGCGTGACGGCGGCAAGAGAATGGTTCCCCAAGGGAGAATATCCGTTGAACAAAATCTATTTTATCTATGACGGGAATGCCGGATCGTTTGCCGAGCAGGGTTGTGCGTTCTTCAACCTCTGTTCCGAAGTCGTATCGAAAATGCCGAGGGAGAAACGCTTTAAAAACATGGACGAGGTAAACATCGGTGTGCTTGAGGGCGTGATTGCACATGAGTTGAACCATGTTATGGCGGAACCGATTCTCTTTCCGGCAGGCCGGACATTCACATCGTGGGAGGACCGGTGGAAAGACCGTATCACACGGAATATCGTGAGCGAAGGGGTTGCGTTCCGGTGCAACCCGATTACAGGATTTCAAAAAAATCTCTGGGAAGATCGTGCAACAATTGTTTCACTTTTGAAGGAACTCAACGGTAAGCTTCTGTCGCTGGATAGACATGAACTTCAGGAAAACGATGTGAGAGAATGGTACGGAAAGCTTTCCCAAGAATTTGCCGCATCGCTGCTGAAGCAGTATCTTCAAAAGACCTATCCCGACTCAGCCGTGAAAACACTTGCAGTTCAGAATTCCGTCTTCCGTCCCGACCTTGTTCATGCACTCGGCTGGTGGATGGTCTCGCGGATAACTGAGAATGGAGTTAAGAAAGAAAAGGCAATCGAGCTTCTGACAAACCCGGCATCGCTCTACGAGTTGTACAACAAAACGCTTGAGAGAGGAATGGATGATGTTGCGGTAGACGCGCGTGTTGTTGCTATGTTTTCCAAACATTGAAGAAAGTTAGCCAGTTGTTGTAACGGACGGGTTGGGTTGTACTGCTTCTTCTGCCCTTCGGTCGGGCATTCCCCGGTTTGCAATGCATGATATCGCGAACGAGATACATAATGGTCTTCCCTTCAAGTTGTGTTTAGTGAACGAGTGTTAGTTGATCATAAGAACACTAACAGGTGTGGAAACGCTCGTGAGTATTCCAGTATACTCATCGCATGTTAATATGAGCGATGAAGAATTGACAAAACACGGTGTGACGCGGGGAATGATCCGCATCTCCGTCGGCGTAGAAGGAATAAAAGATTTGATCGAGGATTTTAAACAAGCGCTCGGGAAATTGTAGATTCCTAAAGCAGCTCACAACAGGTGATGGGAAAACCTCAATAATACATGGTATCACAATAAACAGGCGATCATAATGGATAGAAAAAACGGGAGCGACAGTAAACCGGGCATCGAACTGGCGATCATTTCAAAAGAAGACCAACGAATAGGTAAATTGACCGAATACCGGGTGCGTGAGAAGTTTTCTTTGACTTTCATGCCGCCAACGTGTATATTCCTGCCATTGCAAATATACTCAAACAGGTAAATCGCTGCATCGAGACCCGGAACATACGGTGACAAACCCCAGACAGAATATGAGGAAAGTCGATATTCTCGGACTGATTAAATTATCACGCGTTCAATTCAGTCTTATCCTATTATTATGCAGCTATTATTGCGCCGTACGCACTTCCGTTATTCTCGACGATGCATTTATCTATTTTCGGGTCGTCGGAAATTTTCTCCAGACCGGTCTGCCCGTGTTCAATCCCGGTGAAAATTATTTTATCGTCACGAGTCCGCTCTGGACCATACTGTTGGCTACGGGAAAATTTTTATTCAGCGCAGTAGAACTCGAAGTGTTGGCGAAATTACTTTGGATCGTCTTTCTTATGCTTGCATCGTTCTTTGCGTATGAAACTTTTTCGCCATTCCTCAATCGATGGGCAATACTTGCGCCATGTATATTCTTCCTCTCACCGGCAATCGGTGGACTTATGGGTAATGAAATTGCACTTCTTTATGCCGCAATGTTCGGGATAATCTGGTCGTCGATAAAAAATAAACCGATCCTAACCGGAGTGTTCATTGGTACCGGATATCTGGCGCGCGGTGAATTTATACTTTTCATTGTTCCACTGATTGTATATTTTATTGTATCACATGAAGATCGAACCAATAGGATTAAAGCAACGCTCCAATTTTTCATTCCAGTGATTTCTATAGCGGCTTCAATCATACTATTATGGCATCTGTATTATTGGTTTGCGTTTCATCATTTCTTCCCGGATACGCTGCACATAAAAATGATCCAGGGGACTTCGGGTTATTGGCCCCTCTTCTACCAAAAGATCTGGGGAGCGATTGTTTGGCTTTTAAACGATCATGTTTATCTTTTATTATTCGCTGCAATCGGAGCGTTACGGCAATACAAAATATTCGGATTAATGGCTCTGTATACACTGCTTCATTCGATTCTGTACTTATGGTGGAAGATTCCATTTTATCACTGGTACTATTACGATTATTTTATTTTGATCTTGATATTAATTTTCTTCGGCGTAATAGCGACAATTCATTTTTGCACGTCGTATTTTGAACGGAAAATATCTGCATCCGGAACTGCATTTCGGATCTCCCGTGCGGTTTCATTTCTTCTATTGATTGTCGGGATGATCTGGTTTTTCCAAATTCGATTTCAATATTTTCTCCCGAAATATATACCGAATATTTATTTCAATAATGGCATGGATGAACGATACAACACCTATCGCGAAATAAGTTCAAAACTCCGTCGGGAACTCCGCCGCGGTGATGCAATCCTTGCCGAAGAAGTCGGCATTTGTTCGTACTATTTGCAGAATATCGAGGTACGGGACGTTGCCGGTATCGCCTCGCCGGACATCACAGTAGCAAATATCAACAACTGGTCATACTTCATAGACACGTATAAACCCCGTTACCTGATTTTCATTAAACTGCTTTCGAAGGAATTTCAAACATACGAGTATAACGGGCATCGGTATACATACCGACTTCGTTTCGTCGGAAATCCAAGAGCGGAATATTTCGGAGGATCCGTGTTCGAGAAAGTCGATTGATCAGTCGTCCTTGCATCCGGGCGACATGCGCATCAAGCAAATAATCGTTCAACAACCATCATACCGAATAAGAGCAGTAGGTAGATAATAGAACCGACGAATAACAATTTTGTACGTGCCATCGTTTTATCACGACATAGTGGTATATGCCTTAAGACTTTCAATTTCCATTTTGGCAACAACCGTCCAGTACCACCGACTGCTTACATCGGTGAGAATACGAAATTGATTTTTAAATCCGAATTTATTTATCGCTTTGGCACGGGCTTTAAACTTATTGACCATCGGTCGGGCATTCCCCGGTTTACGGTGCATGATATCGCAAACGAGAGACATGTTGGTGTTCCTTTCAACTTGTGTTAATAAACGAGTGTTAGTTGATAATCAGAACACCGAGTAGTGTAGAAAAATTCTTGAGATACTTTGTCAGAGAAGTTGTTTGAGAAGTGCCGGATCAACATTCCCCCCGCTGATAACTGCACAAATTTTCTTTCCTTTTAATTCTAAAACATTTTTCATGACTACCGCAGGCGCTACAGCACCGGTTGGCTCGACGAGTACCTTCATCCGCTCAAGGAAAAATTTCATCATCGGATAAATATCATCGTCCGAGATAGTAATAACATCATCGACATATTTCAGTATGATCTCGAAGTTTAACGAGCCAACCGAGAGTGTTCTCATTCCGTCGGCAATTGTATTGGCCGATTGTAATTTAACAAGGGTTTTTGTTCGGAAAGATTGAAAGCAGTCGTTTGCACCTTCAGTTTCAACGCCTATGACTTTTGTATGCGGGGATAGATCCTTCGCAGCGATTGCACAGCCAGAGATTAATCCGCCACCGCCGATAGGGACAAAAAGATAATCGAGGTCTTTTAGGTCAGAAAAGATTTCCAACGCAACTGTTCCCTGCCCTGCAATAAGCTTCTCATCGTTGTACGGATGGATAAGTGTGTAGCCGTATTTGTCGATGAGTTCAGAAGTTGTCCGCTCTCTATCATCGGTGGATAATCCACAGAAGACAACCTCTGCACCGTAACCCTTTGTTGCCTCTACCTTACTTTTCACCGAGTTGTGCGGCATAACGATAACCGATTTGATACCGAAGATTTTGCTTGCAAGCGCAACACCCTGTCCATGGTTTCCCGATGAATGAGCGATAACACCGTGCTTTTTTTCTTCTTCGGTCAATGAAGCGATTTTATTGTATGCGCCGCGGAATTTGAATGCACCAACACGCTGAAAGTTTTCTGCCTTGAAGTGGATATGGTTGCCTGTTATCGTATTGAACGTCCGCGATGACAACAGCGGCGTTTTATGGACTACAGGTTTGAGGGTTCTGTAAGCTTGCTCGATATTTGAAAGCGTTACCATGTCGGATTAAAAATGGAGTCCACCTTTAAGTGAGATTCCATCTAGCAAGTTACTTCCTCTCCCACAAACACAGATGACATCCGTCGGGTGTTGTAAACATAGCGAACCATCCCATATTTTTAACCACGGTTTTCTTGATGATGATCGATCCACCCGCACTACGGATTTTCTTCAACGTTGCGCTGATGCTTTTCACTTCGATGTACACATTAACTTGTCCGCTCTTCAGCATTTTCTTTACTTTGAAGAAACCACCGTTTGGTTTCATTCCTGCGCGGAATAAAACATAGTCGATATCCGGCACATCCTGGAACGTCCATCCAAACACCGAGCCGAAAAATTTCTTTGCAATCTTAAAATCGTTCGTAGGTATCTCAATATGACCAAAATGATTCATAATTATCTCCTTATTATTATATTTGACAGTTAATTTGTGTAGGTTATTTTTGTATGATGTCCGATGTTGGATATTTGATGCTGATAATTCTAAATGCTCAACACAATCTTGCCGAAATTTTTTCTCTCTTCCATTCTTCTATGAGTTTCAACTGCGCTTTCCAGCGGGAAGACGGAATCCACAACTGGTTGAAGCTGACGATTGCCAAAACCTTTTTGGAAGAACTTCAATACTTCCATCATCTCACGTTTCGTGCCCATGAAAGAACCATGGATAGTAAGATGCTTTGCATAAATATATCGCAAATCTATTTTACCGACATAATCCGATGTTGCACCACAAGTAACTAAACGTCCGCCTTTCGCAAGGGTAGGAATGCTCTTCTCGAAAATTTCTCCGCCCGTATGTTCGAGCACAACATCAACACCACGTTTATCGGTTAATCGTTTAACTTCTTCCACGAAATCTTTTTCTTTGTAATTGATGACTTCGTCGGCACCAAGGTCTTTAGCTTTTTTCAGTTTCTCATCAGTTCCGGCGGTTGTTATGACATGCGCTCCGATAAGTTTTGCAATTTGAATTCCTGCCGAGCCAACACCGCTGCCGGCGGCATGCACTAAAACCGTTTCACCCGGTTTTATCTTCGTCAAACCGACTAACATGTGCCATGTAGTTAAGAAGACCAGCGGAATCGCAGCAGCTTGTTTGAAATCTAAACCTTCAGGAATTGGAATAACATTATCGGCAGGAAGTTTTACAAACTCTGCATACGTTCCGTCCTCTTTCGTTCCGAGTACATGATAAGTGCGGCAAAGATTATCGGTTCCGCCCAAACACATTTCGCAGTGTCCACAAGAAATTCCGGGCGATATCAGAACTTTGTCACCAACCTTCAGAAAATCAATTGCACTTCCTACTTCTGCAATAATTCCGGCACCATCTGATCCTGGAATATGTGGAAGTGGAATGCTGCGCTCTCGCACACCACTCCGAACCCAGAGATCGAGATGGTTCATTGCGGCGGCTTTCATCCGAAGGAGAATTTCATCCGGACCGATTATCGGTTTCGGCGCTTCTTCGAATCGAAGAACATCTGCACCTCCAAAATCGTGAAAACGGATTGCTTTCATTATTATCTGATATTGTTATTGAAGTTTTGGAAATATACGTAATTTCAAGCTCATCATCAAAATCAATTTGGTTTGCTTCTCAAAGTGCATTTCGCTAATTTCACATATTCAAAATATCTTTACTCACATTATCATGAACCAACAGGAGCATTCATGAACATACAAAAAAGTTTAGAGAAACTGCGCACTAGTTTTCATCCAACCTTCTGGGTCGCGAATGGAATGGAGTTATTCGAACGATTAGCATACTACGGACAGCAAATCGTTTTCATGATTTATATGCGCAACAAACTTGGTTTTACTGAAGCGGAGGCAGGACAGCTCTCCGGGCTCTTCGGTGGACTGATTTATCTATTACCGATTCTTGGCGGCACGCTCGCCGACAAGTGGGGATTCCGCCGCGCGTTTAATATTGCATTTTCCGTGTTAGCGCTTGGATATTTTTTAATAGGTTCTGTTGGTATGAGCGCCTTTTCCGGAATTTATAGCGGCTTCGATCATTACTGGCTGATGATGGCTTTTCTCATTTTTACTGCTTTCGGCGGATCGTTCATCAAACCATCGGTGCTCGGTACGGTTGCAGTAACTTCCACAGAAGAAACGAAATCGCTCGGGTACGCTGTTTATTACTGGCTCGTCAATGCCGGAGCTATGATTGGACCGACAATAGCATATTTTGTGAGAGATAGTCTTGGGAACGAATTTGTCTATATGGTTTCTGCTCTTAGTTGTCTTGCCATGCTGATTGTCAATCTTCTATTATACAAGGAAGTGAAAAGTGAAAAGACTGAGGTCGTTGAATCGCTCGGGAAGAAGATTGCCAATCTATTTGTTGTACTGGCAAATTTCAAGTTCATGATATTCCTTCTTATCTACTCACTCTATTGGATAATCTTCTGGCAAGAGTTCATTATCATTCCATACTACATCACAGATTTCATAAGTCAAAGCGCTCCCTATGAAATAATCCAATCGTGGGCGGGCGCGGGTGCAATCATTCTGCTGCAGATTCCTGTTAACCGATTTACGAAAAACATTCCAACGCGAAAGGCACTGCTTATTGGTTTTGCAATGTCCAGTCTGATCTGGATTATCATAGGTATTCATCCGAGCATTCCAACAATCGCAGCTGGTATCGTTGCGTTTTCTATCGGTGAGATGATTCAAGCCCCACGATATTATGAGTACATTTCCGAAATTGCTCCTCCGGGTCAGCAAGGATTGTTTCAGGGATATGCTTTCCTGCCGATTGCAATTGCGAGATTCGTTGGTGATCCCATTGGTGGCTGGTTGTATCAAACTACCAAAACGTCTGGCAATATGGGACTTGTATGGCTTGCACTTATCGGCATTGGAGTTCTTGCAACCGTGTTGATGGCCATATACAATTATGTCGTAGGACGACAGGAAGCAAGACAAGGGGCGACATAAACGTTGAACAAACAACAAGTCGGTCCATGTTGGGATGAA
>Ga0315286_10000317_pt1 | contig 39670 bp, 42 predicted proteins | sample YL17G10_0_MG_FD_205038 | JGI IMG/M metagenome (GOLD analysis project Ga0315286, IMG submission 205038) | Sediment microbial communities from Yellowstone Lake, YNP, Wyoming, USA - YL17G10_0 | ecosystem: Environmental > Aquatic > Freshwater > Lake > Sediment | place: USA: Wyoming | collected...
CTGGGTGCCGTAACCGGAGAAAACCCCTGTCATCTTGTTGAGCGTATCCATGAGGGGGCCATGGTTCATGTAAAGCACATCGACCTTAATCGGGTTTGCCGCCTGGATGCTTAGACTGATGCTTAGACTAACGAAGAGGATGAAGAACACCACTAAACAGAGAAAAAGGGGTTTTTTCATGATACTACCTCCCCATCGCGCATGCGTATCACACGATCCGCGGTTTTGGCCAGTTCCGCCTCGTGGGTTACCATAAGGATGGCCACGCCTTCCTGGCTATGGAGCCTGTCCAGGATGTCCATGATCGCATCGCCTGTTGCCGAATCCAGGTTTCCGGTCGGCTCATCGGCAAAAAGGACCTTCGGGTGGTTTATGAGCGCCCGGGCGATGGCCACCCTCTGCTTTTCCCCCCCGGAGAGGGCCGAGGGCAAGTGGGCCACCCTGGGTAACATATCCATTCTCTCCAGGAGCTCCATGGCCCGTCTTTCCAGCTCTTCAGTCGGCATTTTTATAGGGAAGAGCGGGAGGGCCACATTTTCCCAGGCGGAAAGAGTGGGGATGAGGTTAAAGGACTGGAAGATGAAGCCCACGTTGTTCCGACGGAAGAGGGCCAACTCATCCTCGGTGGCGCTGGTAATATCCTTCCCGTCAAGCACGACCTTCCCCGCAGTCGGGCGCTCCAGCCCCGAGAGGATGGATAGGAGTGTGGTCTTACCGCAGCCCGATTTGCCGACCAGACAGACAAATTCACCGGCGGCAATCGAAAGGGAGACATTTTTCACCACTTCGAGATCGCCATATTTTTTACTCAGATGGTTACCCGTTAAAATAGTTCCATTATTCATGTCGTAAAACCTCCGAAGGTTTGATTTTTGAAATACTTCTGGCGAGCAACCCACCTGTCACGCCGCCTATTACTACAGAAAGGAGGACGGCAAAACCTGCCAGCAACCACGATACCTGGACAGGAAGCCGGAGAGTCTTAAAAATCTGATCCCCGCCGCCCGGCAAGAAATGCGGCGTCGGGCTCATCTCCCAGGGAATGGGGATGTTGACTTTCATGAAGCTCAGCCCAAAGGCGGCCACGAGGGCGATGAGCAGGCCCAGGATGCCGGCCAGGAAGCATTGGATGACCGATTCCGAAAGGAGCTGGGTGACGACATTGCGATTGGTCCATCCCACCGCCTTGAGTACACCGATTTCCCGGACCCGTTCGGCGATGTTGCCCGCCATGGTCTTGAAGGCGATGAGAACGGCCACGATGATCGCGATCAAAGAAGCAGCCATGGTGAACTTGTCGGACAGGGCAAAAAGGCTGCCGAGGAGCTTTAAGAAGGAGTCCGGGGTGCCGATAGTCGCCTTTTTGCCGACGATGGTCGGAATGGTCGAGGCCAACGAGGTAATCTTCTCCTGGTCGGCCTTGATGAACAGGAGGTTGACATCGGCCGGGCCAAAGGGCGAGACTGACTGAACCTGGGGGGAGGCCGCTGCCAGATTTTGCGCCTCGGCCAAGGGGACATAGACGTTGGCCACGGCGATCTTCGCTGCCCGGGAGGCATCGATCACTCCGACAACCGGATATGATCTTTTCGCTATTGAAATCGTATCGCCTACCTTGATGTTGAATTGACGGGCATAGGAGATCTCAACGAGAGCCTCCTTTTTCCCTTCTTCCAGGAAACGCCCTTCGGTCACCGCTCGTGATAGAGTTGCCGGACCAACGGTGTTGTGCTCCTCGATCCCCAGGACAATCCAGGCCCTTTTGGGATCGAAGACCCAAAGCAGAACGGCCTGGCCTATGCCCCTCACCCCAGGAAGATCCCGGATCTTTTTAACCTGGTCATCCCGGATGGTGACAGCCGAGCAGGGGAAAACCGCCCCGGTAAGTTGCTCGGGGACATTCCCGGGCCGCTGGACCGTGATGTCGGCCCCGATCTCCTTCAGAGGCGCATGAGCGGCCTGTCGATAGGCGGCGGAGAGGGCATTGAGAATAATCAGCAGGGCGATGCCTATGGATAGACCGATGATCGCCGCCAGGGTTCTCCGTTTTTGGTAGTAGAGTTCATTCATCAAGTAGTGCAGGTTCATCCACATTTCTCCTTGTTGGTGATTTATGATAGATATCCAGGCAACAACACCGGGAACACTTTTGATGATTATTGAAGATTAGGCCACAAGCAAAGACATCAAGGACATATCTCTCCCTTACGCTGACCCATGGCGCCCTCGATCATATGCAGAAACTTTTTTTGCTGTTCTTTGTTAAGCAGGGACTTGAATTCGAGCATATGGGAAACGACGGTCTTCTGCATGTCCTCTTGGATTTTATTGATCTGGGTTATCGTCGCTTCGATAGCCTTGTTGTCGGGGTTATCCGCCCGCATGAGGGTGATGAGGGAAGTCCTCTGCCGGTCCACTTCCTGTCTCTTCTTGGCCAGGGCACTATGGAACAACATTGCTTTTTGCTGGAAGATCTTGACTTGTTCCGGCTTCAAGGACAGTTCTTCGAAGAGCATGCCCGGGCCGAAAGGGCCTGGACGAACCGGGCCGCCGATCAAGCCGACAAAGGGAGGAGGACCAAACCGTGTCTGCCGGTAATGGGTGTAGACCGCGGCCCCCAGGAGTGAAAAATTCAACAATAAAGAAACGATCAGGATATACTTTAGGAGGTTATCTTTCATTGGTTTCCCTCCGTCATTGTCACATAGACGCCACCGATTGAATCGGGAGGCGTGGCCTGGAAGAGATCGAGAGAAAATGATTCCTGAACGGTCATGGACCTTTCGGGTGTTTTGCTGGTGACGAGCAGGTTTCCGGAGATCAACCCGATAAAGATGACGACCAGGGCGAAGGCTACTTCCACCGCCCGGAGGAAGACCGGCTGGAAGGTAAAGAAACTCCAGAAGGACGTGCGCCTTTCTTTTCCTTCGATCCGAGCCATAATTTTAGCTGCAAAACCAAGGGGTGCCTCGAATTTTTCCGCAGAGCTGAAGAGATTATGAACCGCCATCTGCCCTTCCATTGCTTCTTGGCAACTCGGACACTCACCAATGTGGTGCTCAAGGGTCCTTTTTTCATAGGAAGCAAGGTCTTGGTCTATATACCGGGAGATTATTTGTTTTACTTGTGCGCATTTCATTTTTTTTCTCTCCATACTATTAAACGAATGGATTCTGATTTTGTTCCAAAAATTTTTATCAGCCCGCATTTTTTTTTCTCAGAAGCCGGCGCAGCTCCTCTCGTGTTCTCGATATCCTTGATTTTACCGTCCCAACAGAGGTGTTTAGTACCTCGGCAATTTCTTCATAAGAAAGCCCTTCGACTTCCCTCAGTACGATGACCGCCCTTGAATTTTTGGATAATTGTTCCAGGGCCACCCGGATGGCCTGACCGATCTCTTTGGATTGGTAGCGCCGCTCAGGGGATGGCTCGGCCGTCGGCAGTTCCTCAGCAAAAGATTGGTCTTTGATGGATTCGGAGCGGGCTTTCCTCTTGTGGTCGAGGCAGGTATTTACCCCGATGCGGTATAGCCAGGTATAAAGGGAAGCTTCGGGTCTGAAATCCTTTAACTTCCGGTAAGCTTTAAGAAATACTTCCTGGGCGGCATCCTCGGCATCCTGAGGGTTTACCAGCAGGTAGCGGCAAAGATTATAGATTCTATCTTGATATTTTTTAACGATCCATTCGAAGGGCGATTGATCGCCGTCTTTAAATTGCCTGATCAAAAAGGGTTCATCTATAGGGTCTTTGATGTCCATATACTATAAGAACGAAAGCGAAAGGGTTTTGTTCCAGGAAATCCGGCGGGTAGCAAAAAAACTTTTTAACCCTTTAAGATGGGACCTCTTACCTTATTCTTGCCAAATCCCCCCTTTCCTCAGTAAATTTTTCTTGGAATGAAAATCTGCCCTCCCTTTAATGAAATGGGTGTGAACGATCGCAAAGACCACCATGGGTGGATAAAAGGCGATGATGATCTTGAACATATAGACCAGGGCACTTTCTTTCGGATAGTTGGCCAGGAGGCTGAATAGGCCATAAAGTCCTAAAATAGTGGGCATCAAGGTTCCGACATACTTTCCGATCATTTTGAGCTCTTGATCCCTACGGTTATAATAGCGGATCCCCATATCGTCCAGGGTCCAGAGGGTTGATAAAAGAAGGGAGATAAATATTGTAATACCGGTTACCCAAAGGAGTTGTCCAAGTTGAAATTGACCGGGAATAAAAGGAAGAGAGGAACCGGTGGAGGGGCCGGTGATGACCTGGATGACGGCCAGTAACTTGGTGGCGAAAAGAAATCCTATGCCGATTCCCTGAAAGGGACGAAAGAGCCAATGCTTGAGGGGATCGATAATTATGGCTTTCGGTTGCGCGAGTTGGAGAAGAGATTTTCTTCCTTTCTCAAGAATAAATTTGTAAATGGAGCTTAAAACGTAGAGGGGGAGACAAAGGAGAAGAGTAAAACGAAAAAATCGCAGGAAGATTCGATAGAGAACCTTCCCGATCCCCGAAGAGGAAGTATCCATCGAGTAAAAAGTGAGAAAGAGAGAAAATGACAAAACCAGGAAGACCGGGATCATCTCTTTTGACCAGCGCCGGACAGTTTCCTTGAGTCTTAAACGAACCATGCCCCTTCCTATAATTTACTACTTTTATCTTTAAAGAATTGACAAGATCTATGGCGGATGCTTTAAAAAAAATATTGGGAAATATATCGCAACGCCAGGAAGGTAATAATGATGCCCAACATGAGCTTTATAAATTTCTGGGGGACAAATTTCTGGGCCCGGGCGCCAAGGTACATCCCCACAAAGCCGCCGGCCCCGAAGAGGACCCCTAAAAGCCAGTCCGGGGCGGTAGTCATTCCGGCCTGGGCGGGAATGATGCTGTAGAAAAAAACGCCGGCGATCGAGGTCAAAAAGGTTCCCAGCAGGGCCGCTCCCGCCACGGTATAAACAGGCAACCGGAACACGGCTACGCAAAAAGGAGCGATGATGGCCCCCCCGCCTATGCCATAGGTGCCGCCAATAATCCCGACCACGAAGGCCAATAGAAACATGGCTACGGTGCTGTAAGAAAACCGCTCTCCCCAAAATTCGTATTCCACTCTGGTCAAAGAAAAATGAATGGTCTTGACCACGGCCTCAGCCGGCAAACCGGAAGTTATCCGAGCCTTCCGGCCTTCCTTGAGTTCCCTGGCCCGTTGATTGAATTTATCCTCCAGGGCCTTCATTTCCTTCTTGCCTTTTTGAGAGCGGCCCGACATTTCATAGAGGAGGCGTATGCCGATATAAAGTAACACACAGCCGACGAATAATTTAAAGGCCTTGGGGTTGGGTAGATAAAGAACCCGCAGATAATAGCCGATAAACACCCCCGGCAAGGTCCCGACAATGACCACCCAGGTCAAGGGCCAGGCCATTCGGCCTTCTTTCAGGTAACGATAGACGCCGCTGGGGATGGCGACGATATTGAAAACAAAATTCGTCGCACTGACCGAAGGGCTGGTGAAGTTCAAAAAACTTACCTGGAAGGGTAGGAGCAGAAACGCCCCGGAGACACCGCCCATTGAGGTAAAAAATGAGACGACAAGAGCCACCAACGGCGGGATAAAAATATAAGTCTTTACCCCTGAAACCGGAAAAAGCCAATACAAGCTTTCCATGTAGTTCCTCCTGGATATTGAAAAGTGCAAGATTATTTATTGATTTTCCAACTTATTTCAATATGATTTTACTCGAATCACTATTTTTAGCCATAAAATTCTCATGTGTAAAGGAGGTATTCCAATGTCGACGGGATCCCCCAGGATTGGTTCTGACTTTGAGAAAGACTGGATAAGAGCAAGCTTGCTTTCAGATGGGAGATGCTCCAAAGGATTGAGGCAGCCATGGAAGGGATATCAAAGGCCATCGAAACCGGGATGAGCCGGAAATTACAGGGCGAAAAGGCGGTGGAGGAACAAAAGGCCGTTCTTCTTGAAAAGGAAAAGGGAATGGATGAAATCCGGGAAAAATTGATGCAGATACGGGTAAATATATCCGCATAAAATTTAGCGGGTAAGCCGGCGTCCCGCTTGCTTCTTTGTTTTCAATATCAAAAAGAGAAACAACAGGGCCGCCATCCAGGCCGTAGCGGAACCGTAAAGAAAGGTGGCCTGGGGTCCAAAGCGATCCCATAAGAACCCGCCGATCAGACTGGCCGGAAGAACAGCCAGGCCTACCAGAGAATTATAAAGCCCAAAACCGGTAGCCTTGAATTCCTGAGGAACCAGGGTGGCCAAATAGGCCTTCTGCACCCCTTCGGTCATGGCCATAAAGAGCCCATAAGCAATAAAGAGCCACCAAATGTGGGCCGGGTGGCCGGCTTCGGCAAAGCCCAGGTAAATAAATCCGAACAAGATAAAGGCCAGGAAAATGATCGGCTTCGGCCCGATGCGGTCCGAAAGAAGGCCGGCCGGCAAGGCCCCCAGGCCATAGACGACATTAAAGACCAGGTAAACCAGGGGAATTATCGCTACCGGTATCCCTATATTTTGGGCTCTCAGGATCAGGAAGACATCGCTCGAATTGCCGAGAGAAAAAAGGGTCATCACAACAATAAAAAACTTATAGGAACCACTTAAACTTTTCCAACCCAGCTTGGGTTTTTCTGCTTCAGGGATCGGACAAGTTCGGGTTTCCCGAATGAAAAAAATGATAGTCAGGACAGCTATGGCCCCAGGGATCATGGACAGCCAAAAAACAAGGCGGTATTGGCCGTTAAAATAAGCCAGGAGGCCAAAGGCCACAGCCGGGCCGACCACGGCCCCAAGGGTGTCCATGCCCCGGTGAAAACCGAAGGAACGCCCCAGGTTATTCTCCTGACAGGACTCAGCGATTAAAGCATCTCTCGGGGCATTGCGGATCCCTTTCCCGAAACGGTCCATGAAGCGGGAGGCCAGGACCTGCCCCCAATTAGGAGCGGTAGCGATCAGGGGACGGCTCAGGGTGGAAATGCCGTAGCCAAGGGCCATGAGCCATTTCCGATGGCCAAGGCGATCTGAAAGCCAGCCTGAAAACACTTTCAGCAGGCTGGCCGTGCTCTCGGCAATTCCCTCAATCAGACCAATGACCGACTTCGGGACCCCGAGTACGGAAGAAAGAAATAGAGGCACCAGGGGATAGACCATCTCCGAGCTGAAGTCCATAAAAAAACTGACCGCCCCGGCAAAAAAGATGTTGCGGTTCAATCCGCAAATTTTTTTTGAATATTTTTGATTCATTTAATCTTTCCCTTTAGCCGATTGAGCCAGGATGACCGTACAGGGAGCATGGGTCGTTATCTGGACGGCGGTGCTGCCGCTCTGGGTGCGCAGAATGGCTGAATGGCCTTTCCGTCCCAGAAGCAGGGCATCGAAGTTGCCTTTCTGGGCATAGGCCAGGATAGCCTCCACTTCATGCCCGGGAAGGATCTTGCATTTTAGATCGATTCCCTGCTCATGGGCGCTTCCGCAGACCAGGGTCTGTTCTTTTTCGATTTCCTTGGTGATCTCGGCCAGAGCCTCCTTGACCTCCCCAATGGTAGCCGCATAACGGGGCAGTTGTTCGATAATCGTTAGGAGGTGCACTTCCGATCCGAACTTTTTGGACAACTCCAGAGCGATTTCCAGGGCTTTTTTGGAATCATAGGAGCCGTCATAGGCGACCAGTAGTTTTTTAAACATAAAACCTCCTATTCATCTATAGAATTCGGGTTCGAAACCAATCCATTGGATTCAGGCAATTCATATTTAGGCTCAAACCATTTCTGGGCAATAAAAGTCGGGATAATGGCGCTCAGGATCACCGTCGCCACCAGGACCGAAAATTGAACCTGATTGATGTGGCCGGCAGTCAACCCGAATACGGAAGAGATAGTGCCCATGGTTAAACCAGTGCTCATCAAAAGCGTCGTGTACATGGCTCCCTGGGGAAGATACCTTTTGGCCAAGGGATAAACGCCGAATATTTTGGTGATTTGCTTAACCAAAAGCATCTGGATCAACAGACCCAAGTTAAGTAAAAGCAATTTTAAGGAGATATTCATACCCCCGTTGATAAAAAAGAAAGGGGTGATGATGGCAAAGGCTACCACCCGCAGACGGCGCTGAAGCCTTCTGTTTTCCATGAAACTTTTGGACATAGCCAGGCCCAGGACAAAAGCAGGCAGGATGGCATGGCTGGAACCGATCTTGGCGAAAAATATAAAGATAATCAATATAAGAAAAAGAAATTTAATCTCCGGTTCAATCACCCGGTCCCCGTACCTATTGCAGATCCAGGGATAGATTCTGGGGATAAAGAAAATGAGCCAGGCCGAAATCACCAGAAAGACCAGGGTGAACCAATTAACTTCCAGAAAAAGGAGGGATAGACTGACGGCCGTGCCCAGGTCGGTAAAAAAAGTGGCCGCCATGATGATCTTGCCCATTTCCGTATCCGTCAGGCCGGTTTCTACCAAAACAGCATAGACCACAGCCAGAGAAGTGGTGGAAAGGGCTATGCCGGCAATCTTGGCTGCCGGCCAGGTCCAGTCTAAAAGATAATGGGCATAAAACATGGCCCCTAAAAAAGGGACCAGGAAGGAAAGTCCCCCGATTAGAAAGCTTTCTTTGAATCTGGCTTTCATGACCCGGGTATCTACTTCCGCCCCGGCCAGGAAGGTGAGCAGTATCCCCCCGAAGCCGGCCAGATAGGTAATCCAGGGCGTGGGATGGAGACCTAAAAAATTTCCACCGATGACACCCAGGGCTATTTCTATAATGGCCACCGACAGGCCCAGTTCAACCGAAAAAAAACTGGCCACAAAGATCAGCGCCCAGAGAATTAAAGAAAGTAATTGTTCGTCCACTCAGCAGTCTCCAGCCTAAGAAATGGGATTGTTACCTGAGAGGTTTTTCCTCAGCCCCAAAAATAAAAAACTTCCACCCCGGTAAAACCGAAGTAGAAGTTATCAGTCCGCCATGGCGGACGGTTCCGGTGAACTCCATCACCTAACCATTTCCTTTTTAACTACTCGTTGCCTCTTTAAATGTCAATGTTTTTTCTAAATGGACCTGCCTCCCCCCGGAGAGGCCAGCGGCCGACAACCGCTATGGTTGCAGGGATACCTTTCTGGTGATGGAATGAATGGGATAGATGTTGCCGGGCCGAGGTTGATAACTGAGATGAACAGTCACCAGGATTTCTTTGGTCCCTTTAGGGATAGGCATTTCAAAGGTCTCTTCTTTGGGGGCAAAGGGCTGGATGCTGGTATCCCGAATGAGCCCCAATTTTTTGTCCGGTCCTAAGGCCATTTCCGAGCTCCGGCCATCAGTGGCCTGGGGCATGTAAAATTTCGAACCTTCGAACAGCTTCTGCCCATTGGGTGCGGTAGCGGTCACCTCCAGGACCACCCGGGTTCGGGTGGGTCAGCCGTCCGGGATCCGGTGGCCGGCCTTATTGGTTATCCTGGTTTTAACCACGGCTAAGGGAAGGGGTTTTCCTTCTTCAATCTGGAATACGTAACCGAGGGTTTCCACTTCCAGAGGCAGGGCCTGTTTAAGGCGTTCCGAAGTTCCCTGGCGGTCATTAAAATTGGGCAGGCAGGTGTGGTCCCGGTTGGGCATATGGCAATCCTGACAGGATTTGGTACCTCCGTTGGGGATATAGGCGTGAAGATAGCTGCCGTACAGGGTGGCGCATTGGATCGGATTTTCGAATTCGAGATTGGGGCCGAGGCCGTGGCACTGGCCGCAGAAGAGGGGATTCTTCAACAGGAGGCTTTTTTTAACCGGAAGGGCCTCATGGTTTTTGATTTCCTGATTGCCGTAAAGGGTTGATTTTTCCGGCCGGCCATGGACTACGGCCTTATCCTGGTGGCAAACTAAGCAGCCGATATTTAACTGTTTGACAAGCTTTTTTTCGTCTCTAAAAACGGCTGCGGCCAGTTCGGCCGCCACGGCATCAGTGGTTTTGAAGAGTTGGGGCAAATGACACTTGGCACAGGGAAAGTTGGCCTTGGTAGCCTGCTTGGGCGAGGTGACCGACAGGGGACCTTCTTTGAGATATTTGGACATAAAGATCCAGTCGTCCATGCCCATGAGGGGCCGGGCATGATGGGATTTTTCCCACTGGGCGTAAATCTCCGCATGGCATTCCTTGCACCGGGCGGAATCATAGCGGTTGATCAGTTCCGTTAAGGAACCGATCTCGGTTTTTTCCCCCTCCCCGAAGAGATAAAGAGGCGCCAGAAGCATGAGGGAGGCGGTTACTAAAACCAGATAAAAGGGCCATTTATTTTTAGGCATGATCCGTTCTTTCTATTAGTTAATTCACATGATGCCCAATCAGAAATCCAGCCGAAATCGGCTTAAATAATCTTGAAGTCTGGCCCTTTGCCCATCGTTCAGCGGCGGGCAGTCTTCCGGTCCTTTGACTCCTTCGGCTACCCGTGCGGCAAAGACCATACAGGTCGGCTCATGACACTGGCCGCAATTGGTCTTGGGTAGGAGCTTAAGGATTTCAAGAATTTTTGGCTTAGGGGCGCTATCGTAGCTGGGCTCGATCTCCAACCGTTTTTCCCAGGCCTCGTTGATTTCCCGTTTAAGCCACTCCAGGATCTTATCCGCCTCGGCTTCGTCCTTCAGGGCGTTGACGGCAATTTTTCGCGGGTGAACGGTGATCAGTTTGCCTTGGGACCGAAAAGTAACGGCTGGTGGGTCTACATAGTATTCATCACCGCCTAAGATGGCATTCAGATAGGGAAGGACCTCCCCGATATCCTCATCCAGGCGGGCAACACAGTGAAGAGACTGAAAGCTCGGATTGCACTCCGGCCTAAAGATCTCTTTGCGGTAACCTTTAAGTAGCATAGCGTCACCTCTTTTATGTTTTCCCTTGAACCCTATGCTTTCATGGTTTACAGCTCACATGACAGACCCCGGTCGGGGTCTCCACGGCAAAAGGAAAGTATTTCCGCTTGAACCAGAGGGCGACATTGACCAGGCTGATCAGGACCGGCACCTCCACCAGAGGCCCGATGACGGCGGCAAAGGCCGCCCCGGATTGAATTCCGAAAACGGCTATAGCCACGGCAATGGCCAGTTCAAAATTATTGGAGGCGGCGGTGAAACTCAATGTAGTGGATTGTTCATAGGTGGCCTTGACCTTCATGGACATGTAAAAGGAGATAAAGAACATAATGACAAAATAAATGGTCAGCGGGATGGCGATGCGGATCACATCCAGGGGCAGTTGAACAATATATTCTCCTTTTAAGGAAAACATGACGATGATCGTGAACAGCAGGGCGATCAAGGTGATGGGGCTGATCTTGGGGATGAATTTTTCATGATACCAGGTTTTGTCCTTGACCTTGATCAGGGTGAAGCGAGTAATGACCCCGGCGATAAAAGGGATGCCCAAATAAATAAAGACACTCTTGGCAATCTGGCCGATGGAAATATCCACCACTGTGCCTTTCAATCCGAACCAGCCCGGCAGGACCGTGATAAAAATATAGGCATAGATGGAAAAGAAAAGGACCTGGAAGATAGAGTTGAAGGCCACCAGCCCGGCACAATATTCGGTGTCTCCCGAGGCCAGTTCGTTCCAGACAATGACCATGGCGATGCAGCGGGCCAGGCCGATCATGATCAGGCCCACCATATATTCCGGGTAGCCGGCCAAAAAGAGGATGGCCAGAAGAAACATGAGGATCGGGCCGATGACCCAGTTTTGAATCAGAGAGAGGATCAGGACCTTATAGTTTTTAAAGACTTCCCCCAGTTCTTCATATTTGACCTTGGCCAGGGGAGGGTACATCATCAGGATCAGGCCGATGGCGATGGGGATGTTGGTGGTGTCGTACTGGAAGAGATTCCAGAACTGAACCACCTGGGGATAGAGATATCCGGACCCCACACCGACCAGCATGGCCAGAAAGATCCAGAGGGTTAGGAAACGATCGAGAAAGGACAGCTTTTTAGGGGTCGCCTCGGCCATTTAATTTTCCTCCTTTTTTAATTACCATCTCCGCCTGGAGATTATTTTTCAGCTTCAGCCCTCGGCATCGGTGCCTTCCTGTATTTTTACCGCCGGGGCAGCTTGCGATTCCGGATCAGGGGCTTTGTTCTTGGGCGCACCTTCCGGTGAGGGGTTGGAGACCTGAGTTTCAGGATTAGTTGCCTTGTCTTTGATTGGTACCTCGAGGGTTTGAACGATCTTCGGGCCGCCTCCTTTGACATCATCCGCCCAAGAGGGAAAGGGGGACAAACTGATCCAAATTATACTCAACGCCGGCAGAATGAATTTATAACCCATAGTTTTTCCCTTAAGATATCTTCACCATGGATCAGGCTCCGGCCTGCTTGAGCCAATCAGCGAGCTGTTTTTTGGCGGGCACAGTCCCCACGGAAAGGATTTTTCCATTAATGATAAGCGCCGGACTGCCCATGACCTGATAACGGGCAATTTCCTTGATATCGGTGACATGCTCCAGATCGGCGGCCAGGTTCAATTCGGACATGACAGCCATGATCCGCTGCGTCAACTCCCGGCAGTTGGCGCAGCCCTGCCCGAGGACTTTAATAACCAACCCTTCGGTTTTCTCTTCTGTGACGACCTGTCCCAATTGTTTTCTGAATTCCCGGACCAGGGCTTTGGCATATTCGGCTTTGACCTTTTCGGGGATGTAATTTGTTTTTGAAAGCCGGGTGATAAGGTCCTGGCCCAGTTGCTCGTCTGAGGCTTGGGCCAGGGAGGGCCCTAATTCTTCCAGGACCGCCTTAAATCCGAGGATTCCGATCGGCCGGCCGGCGATATTGATTTGTACAATGTCTCCATCGTTCATGTTTGAAGCCTTTTTTAGAAAAATCCGAAGAAATCCATCTTGTTCATAACCTGATGATAATATACGCGTTTAGTAATTTATGTCAAGACCAACTTGTCCAAAAGGACAATCCAATCTATTTATAGACCCGTCTGGGGTGGAAAAAAGGAGGGGGCCCATGGCCGGGCTTCTTTGGCCCCGGTATCGGCCTGGGGGATTTTGGATTTAATGGCTTCCAGATATAGGCCTACTCCGCCAGGTCGGTAGCCCATCCGGGCGATTTCCTTTCCCTCGGCATCTAAAAAGAGAACCGTGGGAAAACTCTTGACGGCATATTGTTTCTGCAATTCCTGATTTTGATTTTTTAGTTCCACCGGCAGGTCTTTATGCCTGGGAAAATCCGCCAGGAAGAGTATGAAGCGGTCCTTGGCAAACTCTTTGAATTCCGGTTGATTGAAAATCTCGGATTCCAGTTTCTGGCACCAGGGACACCAGTCGGAGCCGACAAAGGCAGCCAGCAGGATCAGCCTCTTCTCTTGAGCGAATTTTCGAGCCGCTTGAAAATCCGTCAACCAGGTTTCCTCGGCCCAAAGGGGTGGGGACATGGTGATTAACAATAGCCCCGTAATGGCAGTTAAAAGGCCCTTTATTCTTTTCATAGGGAATCCTCTCGTTAATTTTTGTTTAAACCGCCCGGACCAATCTTTTCCATTAAAGATCTATAAATACCCTTGGACCGGCAATTGGGGATGGCCTTCTGAGCCAAAAATTGGAGGTTGGAAGCCAGTTCCTCCAATCCGTCGGCAGGAAAACCCAGGGAGGCCTCGCCGGGTTTCATGTCGGTAGCATCACGGCAACCATAGCAGCCGAAGGTCATATTCATACGATGCTGGGTGAAAGGGATAACGGCGCAGTCCACGCACATGGCCTGGAGGATGGCCGTGCTGAACTCCAGGCGGCCTCCTTGCCGGTTTAACCAGGCCAGGGCGATCCACATGAGTTTCTCTGCCTCGTCTTCAATAATAATCCCGTCGGGCTCAAAGGTAATTCGATCCAGGGGACCGGCGATAATTCCCGCGTAGCGGCCCAATTCCAGTCTGGGCATGGCCCGGATGGTTCGAGCCCCTTTGCCCTGGTCTGCAAATATTCCGAAGGCCTTCAACATCTGTCCGGCTTCCAGGTTGGGGGGCAGAGGCTTGAAACCCAGGGCGGCTGCCGCCCCGGGACAGGAAATGGTTTCCGGGGTCAAGACCAGTTCTTCACCGTGGCGGGCCCGCATGATCAGTTGGCAGAATCGGTGGCCCCGGGCAAGAGATGCCTCCGGGATGGCCGTGTTCTTTTCGAGAAATTTTATCCCGACGGGTGGCTGAGTCAATTGAACCGCATCTGAAATGTGGGAGGCAAATCGATGATACTGATCCATAGGGGACTCCTTTATTTATAAGGGGAATCTAAAATATAAAGGTGGTGAGGTTCTGAAATAATCAGATCGAAGCTTTGGTTTTTTAGCAATTGGACGACTTCGAACAGGGAAACAAACGATTTGATAATGGCATTTTTTTGTTTGATCCAATAAAAACCTTGAAAGTTCATGGTGATATGAAGGATTTTTATCGGACCCCTATCCGTTCTGCCCATAAGTGTTCCGAGCGTGCTTTCAGAAGGTTAACCGTCTTTTAATATTTCCTCGAAGCCATCCACCGAAGCGGCAAAAATAGTGGCGGCCTTGGCCTGACGGGCCGTCATAACAGCCTCGGCGATCTCTTCCTTCGTTACTCCGGCGATCTTGGCGGCTTTCATAAAGGTGGTGGTGCACATCTCGCTTTCCCCGGCCGCGGCCACGGCAATCATGATCAGATGCTTATACTTGGCAGGGATGTGCGGCAGTTCCATGACCATCTTTCTGCCCCGGGCCTGTTCAAAAACGAAAGCCGGGTTAATCTGGGCCAGGACTCGCATGGGCCGGGGGTCCCCGCCGCTGATTTTTTCCATGTTTTTTAACAACTGTTCAATAGTGGGTTGATCGTTTTCCATCTCTACCTCCATCTCATTATTGTTCAAAGATTTCTCGACTAATCTCTTATGAGAATATAACTAATGAGTAATATAGCAGGAAAGTCTTGTCAAGAAAAAATTGCTCTGATGGCGGGGTGCTTTAGAAAATTTTTATAAGGAGGAGACCCGGGAGCGCCGGGCATAAAAGAGGAAGAGGCCTAGGAGGACCATAGCGCAGCTTAGAAATTGACCTAACGTAAAGAAGTTAAAGAGGAATCCGATCTGAGGATCCGGTTCGCGAAAAAATTCCACGATAATGCGGAAAATGCCATACCCCATAAGGAACCGGGCGACCATCCCACCGGACGTCTTATTGCCTCCTTTGCGCCACCAGAGCCAGCAAAAAAGCACCACCCCTTCCAGGAAGGCTTCAAAAAGCTGGGAAGGATGGCGGGGCAGCGGTCCGCCCAGGGGAAAGACCATGCCCCAGGGCAGGGTGGTTATACGCCCGTACAATTCTCCGTTGATAAAATTGCCCAGCCGCCCTAACCCTAATCCTATGGGGGCGGTGACGATAATCAGATCTCCCAAGGTCCAGAGTTTCACCCGGTATCTCCGGCTGAAAAACCAGGCCGACAAGAAAGCCCCTATCAGTCCGCCGTGAAAGGACATCCCTCCCTGCCAGAAGGCCGCTATTTCAAAGGGATGGCTCAGATAGGTTTTGAAATTGTAGAAAAAAACATAGCCTAAGCGCGCCCCTAAAATCAATCCGACCATCAGATAGAAATAGAGATCATCAACCCGGTCCTTATCCATAACAGGGGGCTTCTGTCGGCGGAGTTGCAACCGAACCAAGAGGTAGGAGGCCAAAAAACCCAGGATATACATCATTCCATACCATCTCACCTGGAGAGGACCGATGGAAAAGATGACTGGATCAATGGCAGGGAAAGGCAGCATGGATAGGCAAGATGGCGGGAAACGCAAAAGTTGTCAATGAATTATTTAAGAGTTCTTGGAAATGAATCCGGTGCAAGGACATTTCGACAAAAATTTCCTTTTTGCCGGCAAAGTGGTTGCTTGTTTTGTCTAATAGAAAATAGCGCTTAAATTCATATAGATAGTAGCTAATTCCCTGTCCTGACTAATGGCCCTATTCGACAATAGTGTCGAGCCCGCCCTGCCAATCGAAACCGCCTCACTATAAATAAACAAATAATATCTATTGGTTAATAGGAAAATCGTTATTGGCATATTCATTGCTATATGAAAATATAACCGATTAGTTATATAACAATAAAAGAAAGGAGGTGAAGAACATGAAACGAATTTCCCAAATTTTATTGGTAGGGTTGTTGGTGGTTTTCTCCGGAACGGCCATAGCCGCTCCGTGGGGAAGAGGGATGGGCCAGGGCTATGGCATGGGATCATATCCTTGTGCGGCGGCCAATTTAACGGCCGACCAGACCGCTCAATTGCAGACCATGCGCGAATCCTCCCTGAAAGAAATTTCACCCCTGCAAAACGAACTTTTTGCCAAAAAATCGGAGATGAGAACCCTGTGGACCGCTCCCAATCCCGATACAGGGAGAATTTCAGCATTGCAACAGGAAATGCTGGACCTTCAAGGAAAGATTCAGGAAAAACGGTTCCAGTTCAACCTGGAATGCCGTAAAGTTCTGAATCCGTAGCTTTTAATCTCAGGCGGGGGAGGGGATTGAAAACCCTCCCCCCCTTTGAGCGAGGGAGACCGATGGGCAGCAATCACCATATACTTATTGTTGACGATGACCAGATGACCCGAATGACTCTGGGAGATTATTTATGAATAAAATCTTTCTAATTATCGTCATGGTAGTGGCCTTGGGGAGCCCGGCTTTAGCCGGTTCCTGGGCCAGGGGTATGGGAAGTGGGATGGGCTATGGTTTGGGACATTGCACCGATTCGGAATTAAATCTGACCCCGGATCAAGCCTCCAAACTGAAGGCCCTCCAGTCCGAATACCTGAAGAGCATTCGACCTTTTCAAATGGAGCTTCTGGACAAGAGAGCCGAGTTGAGAATCTGTGAGCCGGGAATGGGAAGAGAAGCGGTCAGGGCTGCACAACTTCGAAGGAGAGTCCAAGAGATCGATGAAAAGATTCGGGAGGCGTGGCTTCGCTATAAAATGGAATGCCGGGCCCTCCTGACTCTCGACCAATTGGATCGGTTGGATGCGCTTAAAGGAACCGGGGGTTCACCGGGCATGGGCCGGATGAGGTTGATGGGAGAGTAAATCCGAAAGAAAGGAAGTAAATCATGTGCTGGAATTTCATTGTTAGAGGAATGGAGGAACCATGGGATTAATCGAAGCAAAGGATTTATCGAAAGAATACCGGGTGGGGGAGGTGGTCGTCTCCGCCCTTCAAGGGGTCAGTTTGGAAATTGATGAAAAGGCTTTTGTCTCGGTGATCGGGCCTTCCGGAAGCGGCAAGACCACGCTTCTGAACCTGATCGGTGGTCTGGATAAGCCTACCCAGGGGAGCCTGCGGGTTGCCGGGGCGGATGTAACCCATCTTAATCGTAAACAGGCGGCTGCTTTTCGTGGCAACAACATTGGCTTTATCTTTCAGGATTTTAATCTCCTGCCGGTTCTTACGGTGTATGAAAATATTGAATATCCTCTTTTGATGGTCCAGGAGGTCCCCGCCCCCGAAAGAAAGAAGCGGATCTTGGACCTTCTGGAGAAGGTGGGGATGAGCGAGCAGAAGGACAAATATCCGGACCAGATGTCCGGGGGCCAAAAACAGCGGGTGGCCGTGGCCCGGGCACTGGTGCCCAATCCCAAACTGGTGCTGGCCGATGAGCCCACGGCCAATCTGGACAGTAAGACGGCCTTTATGATCATTGAACTGATGAAAACCATGCGGGACCAGTTCTCAACCACCTTTATTTTCTCCACCCATGACCAGAAGATTGTCGGCGAGGCAGAGATCATTTATACCCTGGTGGACGGGAAATTGAACGGTCAACAAACAGGAAAGGGGAAAAATAATGGGTAATCTTTTTAAAATAGCCACCCGCAATCTCCTCCGGTACAAAAGGAGGACCATACTGACTGCGTCTCTTATAGCGATTGGGGTTGTCTTTGTTCTTCTCTTCGTCGGTGTTACCGGTTCCTTCAAATCCATGATGACCGGACAGATGACCGACTCCATGTTGGGCCATATCCAGATCCACCGGAAGGGTTATATAGCTTCCATCGACAACCTTCCCCTAACCATGAATATGAAGCCCCAGGCAGTGAAAAAAATAGAGAAGGTTTTCCAGGAGATACCTGATATTGAATCCTATTCTCCCAGGATCAAGTTCGGTGGAATGTTCAGCAGCTTCAACGAGACAACAAACATCAGACTCAATGGGGTCAATCCGGATATGGAGATGAAGACCCTGCCCCTTCTTGCATCAAGGATTACAAACGGAGAAAAGACCATCAAGAAAGGTGAGATCGTCATTCCCGAGCTCCTCTCCCGGGGGATGAAAGTGAATGTGGGTGATACCATTGTTGTGATTGCCACCAACAAGGACGGCTCCGTGAACGGAAAACAACTGCGAGTGGGCGGTATCATAGAGAGTATCACGGGCCCCGGAGGAAGAGACGGCTACGTCCATATTGAAGATGCCATGGAGATACTCAGGATGGAGGAGATGGAAGTAAGCGAGATTGCAATACGGCTAAAGGATTTCGGAAAACTCCAAGCCGCTTACACTACTCTCACCAAAAGGCTCTCAGGGGAACTGAACAAGCAGGGGAAGCCCGCTTTCGAGGTACATACCTGGGAAGGGCTTACTCCATTCTACAATATCATTCGGATGATCGACATCATGACCATATTTATTAAAATTATGCTCATCGCTATCGTCCTGATCAGCGTAATGAACGTGATGATCATGGCGGTCTATGAGAGAATACGTGAAATCGGTACCATTGCGGCTATCGGCACCATGCCTGGGAAGATCCTCTCCATGTTTGTGATTGAAGGATTCTGGCTGGGGATTATAGGCGCCGCGGTCGGCAATATTGTCGGAGTTGGAATTACCTACATCTTGAAAGTGGCTAAAATTACCTTTGACTTTGGAAGGCAGGCGGGTCTGGTTCTTTCGCCATCGGTAACGGTTCAGGATATTACGATGATATCTCTTATCGTGATTGTCGTGGCGGTTCTCGGAAGCCTTCAGCCGGCCTTCAAGGCCTCCCGCATGGAGCCGATTGAGGCGTTGAGACATGTATAGAAGAAGGAAAATGGAAGACCAGACCATTTGCAGTCTGTCCATTATATTGTTATTGTCAGGGAAGTCTATCGAAAGCTTTGCAATCTCTAAAGAAATCTAATCGGAGGGTGTTGCGATGAAAGAAAAAGTTTCTATATTGTTGCTTATTTTACTTCTGGTATCAGGTCTTGGATTTGCCGGGCAGAGGGAAAAGATTGCCGTGGCCGCGAATGACAAAACACCGGCAGGCTTGGTAAGCAGCCAAGCAGGTCGCGGTCCTTTTTTCCTTTTCTTCGATAGCCAGGGGAAATTAGTAGAGACGTTGGACAATCCCTTCAAAGGAAAGGGAGGCGGAGCCGTGGTAGCCGACTTTCTTGCCGGTAAGGGAGTTACCGTTGTCGTGGCTGAGGAATTTGGAATAAAAATTGTTGAAGGCATGAAAAGCAAAAGGATTAGAGCTATTACTTTCAAAGGCAGTGCAGCGGAAGCGGTGAAGAAAGTTTTACAATCCAATTTGAATTAAAACCTGTAAAAGAGTTGATCGATAGAGGTGCTAATATGCGAAACATACTAAGAATCTTGTTTTTTCTCAGCGTTTTGGTCACTGCAATTCCTGTTTATGCAGCAACGGATGGTGCGCAGCTTTTGAGTCAGGTGGACCGGAACCTCAACCCGGAATCTTTCGAGTCCTATCGGAAGATTATCAACGTTGAGCCGGATGGAAGAAAGAAGGAATATACCTATTACACAGTCAAAAAGGGCAAGGACAAGATAGCCGGTCTTTTTCTTGCCCCGGCGAGTGAAAAAGGAAGGACCACCTTACGATTGGGAGATAATATGTGGCTTTACATCCCGAACGTGGGAAAGCCGATCCGCATTACCAGTCTCCAGTCAGTCGTGGGCGGCGTTTTCAACAATGCGGATATTCTCGCCCTTGACTACGCGGAGGAATACCATGTCGAAAAGGTAGAGGAGTCAGGAAACGAGCACCTCCTGCGTCTTAAGGCAAAAACCAAAGAGGTGGCCTACGACAAGCTGAACATGTGGGTTGACAAGGGCAGAAAGGTGCCGACAAAGATCGAGTGTCTCACTGCGGCTTCGATGCTCATCAAGACCATCTACTTCAAGGACACCAAAGATTTTGGCGGAGGGCTGGTTCGACCCGCAGTCATCGAGACGGACAGTCCGCTCTACAAGGGGTACAAGTCCATTATGGTATTCGCGAAAATCAAGAAGCGGGATTTCAAGGATGAGATCTTCACCCTGACCTTTATGCCCAATATGGAATCCTTAAGATAGTCAGGGAAACTCCTTGGGGGTTGAAAAGGGGATCAGGCAGGGAATAACCCATGAGCCATAATCTAAAAATATTAATCCTGTTCTTCATATTGTTGTCGAGTTTCAGCCTCAAACAGGCGCAGGCCGGGGAATACGATTTTGATCCTTCGGAAACGGAAAAAAAACCGTACCATTTTGGAGGGTATCTCGAATTCCGCCCTATCCTGAACGGCCTGGATAGGAATGCCGCCCTTTACCAGGTTAAATTTTATGATCAGGATGTGAGCAACCCTCTGGGCGAGGCCAATGGGAAGCTGCAACTGGAGGGCAGTCTGGAAAAGGGGATTTCAAGGCTTTTCGCCCGGGTGAACACGGATATTCAGAATAGTTATCAGGGCTGGTCGGAAAAAACGACCTTGTATGAGGGCTTTCTGTCGGTTAAACCTTCATCGTCCCTGGTCCTGGATGCCGGCAAGAAAACGTTGAAGTGGGGGAAGGGCTACGCCTGGAATCCGGTGGCCTTTCTGGACCGACCCAAGAACCCGGACGATCCGGATTTGGCCCTGGAAGGCTACACGATCCTGTCGGCCGACTTTACCTGGAGCTTTAACGGCCCGCTGACCACCTTTTCCTTCACGCCCGTTCTGATTCCGGTTTATGGCTCGATCAACGAAGATTTCGGGGACCGCAATTACTTAAACATAGCCGGGAAGGCCTATTTTCTTTTTTATGATACGGACCTGGACCTGACCTTTTTGTCCGGCGGCAGCAAGACCCCCCGGGTCGGTTTTGACTTTTCCAGAAATCTGACTACCAATCTTGAAGTGCACGGGGAATGGGCCTGGACCAGTCAGGTCAAAAAAACCGCTGTGGACATCAATGGCCAGACTACCCAGTCCGAAGGGGACAAACAAAGCTACTTGTTGGGACTGCGTTATCTGAATGCCCGGGACACGACCTTTATTTTTGAATATTACCGGAACGAGGCGGGCTTTTCCACCAGGGAAACGGAAGCTTACTATTCTTTCGTCCATAACGCCTACGATCTGTACCGCCGGACGGGGAACGACGGACCGATTGGGAAGGCGGCCACTCTGTCTCAGGGGCTGTACGGCCGATTTACCCCCATGCAGGATTACCTTTATTTCCGCATCAGTCAGAAAGAACCCTGGGACATCCTTTATTTTACACCGGCCCTGACCGGGATCGTCAATCTGGAGGATAAAAGTCTTTCCCTTTCCCCGGAAGTGCTCTACACCGGTTTCACCAACTGGGAATTCAGGCTCAAGGGGACCTATCTTTCAGGTACAGGCCGGAGCGAATACGGGGAGAAACCCAACGATTACCGAATTGAATTACGGGTCCGCTATTATTTTTAACGACGATTTTGTTGACCATGAGATCAAGAAGGTTCCTAATTCCCAGGATTAAAATAGGGGATCATACCATGAGGCATAATCCAAAAGAAAATCCGAATTTGGTAATTGAGAGAATATATTTCCTGGTCATAATTTTTCTCATGGCGGCTTTGATATTTTTCCTTTTCATGATGCTAAGGGCCAGTAAGAACCTGACCGATCCCTGGGACAAAGGGCCGGGAATAAACCTTGGTTCAGACATGGGATTTCGACGGGCAGCCAACCCGATCTGTTACCAACAGGTTAAACAGAAGGCCCTTCAGATTAAATCGTAAGGGGGGATAAAAAATGAAGAATGGATTGGTGTTAGCTCTGGCGATTATGGGAGGGCTTTTTGTCATTTCCTGTTTAGGTTTTCGATCCTGGCCCTTCTGTTCGGGGTGGGGTTGGAGATCCTCTTATTTTAATAACTTTGGAATCTGGCCGGGGCACCCGTTTTTCTGGTGGGTGGTCTTATTCGCACTGGTATTTGCAGCAGTTCTGTTTTTGTCCGGATCCAAGAGAAGGACTAATTCCTCCGAAGAAAAAGACCGAAACTTCTGCCCCCATTGCGGGACCAGCCTGGGACCACAGAAAACGGTTTCCCAAGAATCTTCTGACTGAATATTTAAATAAAAAGAAGGAGGAACAGGATTTATCGATCATGATAACAGCAATAAAACTATTTTCAGGGTTAATCTTAGGAATTTCTTTGGCCGGCTGTGTGACCAAAGATATTGTTATTGCCAAATCCAATAGTGATGGCATGGGTCTCTATGAAGCAAGTCAAGAGTCGGGACTGTATCTCAAGGGATGGACGGATTTCGAACTCAACACCTTGGAAGAGCCCAATCGATTAAACCATATTTGCCTTGAAAAGGGATATTATTTTATATAACCATATAGTTAATTTATTATTTAAAATCGATACGGTGCAGACCGAACAACTGTGCTGCTATATTCTCAAGGTTGGTACGAAGATCACTTCCACCGGATCAAGACAGGACCTCTTGACCGAGGATGGAAAGAAAAAAACAGCAAATTTATTTAAAAAGGAGTAGGAGGACTATGTTTTATATTTTACGATGGACCCTGGTGCTGTTCCTGATTGGTTATCCGCTGATCCAACCGCTGACGGTCAGCGCCGGTTCGGAGAAGGCTGTTGTCGACAGCGGGCAGGAGCCGCTGTCACTCGAACGGTGCATTGAAATTGCCCTGGACAAGAATCCCGAGATTGCCGCCGCTAAGTGGGATATAGCGGCGGCCGATTCAAGGCTTGACGCCGCCAGGTCCGCCTTCTGGCCCCAGATCAGCGTCGAAGGCGGCTACCTGAGATTCGTGGATAGTCAGCGGCTGATTGCCGCCCGGTATAACGGGGAGTTGGGCGTATTCGACAACGATCTCCTGCGGAGCGATCTGGTGGCGAGAATGACCCTTTACGCCGGCGAACGCATCACCAACGAAGCCGGCGCCGCGGGCAAGCTCTCGGCGGCGGAAAAGAAAAAGTTTATCCGGACCAGGGATGAACTGATCTACAGCGTCACCGGTGTCTTTTTTTCCATTCTTGGGCAACAGAAGATCCTAGCCTCCCTTGAATTTTCCCGGGGGGCACTCGAAGAGAACAGGAAACGGGTATTACAGCTCTATGAAGCCCAAAAGGTTGCCAAGGTCGATCTCCTGCGGACTGAGGTCCGTCTGTCGGATTTGAATCAGACCAGTCTCAAGGAGGAAAATACCTTGGCTGTCCAGAAGCGCGCCTTGTTCAACCTGATGGGATACGACGCTGTTCCGGAAAATGCACGACTGGAAGACAAAGCCAGCCTTCCGTCCGAAGCGCCCCTTGACCTGGAGCGGTTAACTGGAATTGCCCTGAAAAATCGCCCCGACTTCCAGGCCGCCAAAGACAGGCTGGAGGCGCAGACCTTGCGGGTGGCTGTGGCCAAGGCGGGTCACTTACCCAGCATCAACCTCGTCGGAACCTACGGTGTGAGGAACGCACCGAGCCCGGCCGATGTGGGAAAAAACACTTTCTCGACGGAGGACGCCGGCGGCATCGGCGTCATTTTGTCGTTGCCCCTGTTCGAGGGAGGGCGCGTCTCCGCGAAAATCAATGAAGAAATGGCCAACCTCTCTGCGGCGCGGGACCGGTTGAAGAAACTGGAACTCCAAATTAGGCAGGAAACGGAAACAGCCGCTCTCGACGTCCTGTCCAATACGGCGCGGTTCAAAGCGACGGAAAAATCGATCGAGCAGGCCAAGGAAAGTTTGCGTATCGAGTCGTTGAAATATGAACTGGGCAGAGGGTCCATCACGGACGTCCTCGATGCCCAAGCCGCCTTGCTCCAGGCGGAAACCAGCAATTGCCGGACCTGCATCGATTATCATATATCAAACGCCAGGCTGAAACTGGCCACAGGGGGAAGTTTATGAAAAAAAAGATTTTGATCGTTTCTGGCATCCTGGGGCTGCTAATCCTTGCCGCCTTGTTCGCCTGGAAATATCCAGGACAAACAAAACCGCCGGAAAAGACCTCGGGTAAAAGTCTACCGTCCGTATCGGTCGCTCTGGCAACGTCCGGTTCTATCAGCCGGACCATTGCCTTAGACGGGACGGTGGAAGCGGTGAGAATTGCCCGGATGTCGTCTCCGGCCGAAGGGCCTATTATCAACTGCGGCACCCCTGTCCGTGAGGGCGATTTTATCCAAAGAGGTCAGCGGCTGGTCTGCATCGGCAGGGACAAGACCATCAATGCCCAACTGACGGCGGCGCAATCGGATTTGATCAGGGAAAAGAGTGAACTGGACCGGGTGAAAAAATTAGTCGAAAACGGGGCCATCCCCGGCGACCAGTTGGAAATCACCCGGGCCAGGCACGAAAACGTCAAGGCCCAGTTGGCCAGGATTGAGGAAAGCCGCACGGACTACTTGATCGGGGCCCCCTGGAGCGGCGTCGTCTCCAAGGTCATGGTGGTCGAAGGCGATTATGTGGCCCCCCGGACTCCGCTGGTCGAGATTTTTGACCCGGCGAGCCTTGTCGTCCGTTTCGCCATCCCCGAGTCAGAATCGCAAAGCGTTCGTATCGGGAACGGGCATAGCCTATCCGTAACTCTTGATGCCTATCCAGGCAAAACCTTTCCGGGTCGGATAATCCGCATTTATCCCAAGCTCGACCCGAGCACACGCACCCGCCTTATTGAGGCCTCCTTAGGGAAGGATATCTCCCTGACGCCGGGGTTATTTGCCAGAATCAAAATGAAGGTGGAGACCCATGAAAACGCCGTGCTGCTCCCCCCTGAGGCCGTCCTTGTCAATGCCAGAGGCGACCGGATAGCCTTTGTCGTCCAGGAAGGAAAGGCCTTCTTAAGAAGGGTTACGACGGGGATCGAAGCGGATCGCCAGATCGAAATCGTCAATGGAGTGAAACCGGGCGAACAAGTCGTTGTGGCCGGCAATGAAAAATTGAAGGACGGAATAGCGGTTAAACTGCTGGCCAAGAAAGGCAGTCCGGACGTCAAGGCAGCCGGGACCGTTAAACCGGTGACCTTATCGACGGAAGGGAGGCCGCAATGAGGATCACCGCTCTGGCCGTCAAACAACGCATCGCCACCGCGGTGATTGTCATCACCTTCATGGTTTTGGGCGCCTACGGTCTTTGGCAATTGCCGACCAATTTCCTGCCCGATATGACCTATCCCATGATCAAGGTCTATATCTACGCCCGCGGCGCCACCCCCGAGGAACTGAACGTGAATATCGCCGACCCCGTCGAGCGCCAGATGGCCTCGGTGGACGGCCTGGACTATCTCGAATCCTCATCAATCGAGGGGATGTACACGCTGACGGCTAACTTTCAGTATGGGGTTTCCATTGACACCGCCTACCAGGACGCCCTGGCGGCCATGGCGCGGGTGGCCAGGAAGCTCCCCAAGGACATCGATCCGCCCATCATATTTAAGGCTGATCCCTCCCAGCTTCCCGTGATTCAGCTCACCGTTTCCTCCGATCAGTGGGATATGGTGAAGCTGCGCACCTGGGTGGACAAGTGGCTCCAGAACCAAATCATCTCCGTGCCGGGGGTCGCCGGGACGGATATCACCGGGGGACTCAAACGAGAGATCCTGGTCCATCTGGATAACGCCGCGCTGGAGAAATTCGGGCTTTCCCTGCCGGCCGTGACCAAGCGTCTTCAGGAGGAGAACATCGAACAATTCGGCGGACGGATCACCGTCGGCCCCCGCGAATTCATTGCCCGGACCATGGGCGAATTCCGTTCGCTGGATGAAATTCGGTCGGTGGTGCTTAAATCCGGTGAGGCGGGCAAGGTGTATCTGCGTGACGTCGCCCAGGTTGAAGACGGCCATGAAGAAACGCGGGTAATCACCCGTCTCGGCGGGAAACCCTGTGTCAAGTTGAGCGTCCTCAAACAGGCCGATGCCAACACCGTCTCCGTCGCCCAGGCCGTGGAACGCAAGATACAGGAACTTAAGAAGGCCCTTCCGGGCGATATCCGCTTAGGCATTGTGGAAAACCAGGCCGATTATGTCACCGCTTCCCTCAATGGAGTTCGCAATGCCGCCATCGAAGCCGCGATTCTCATCATCCTCGTGGTTTATTTTTTTCTGGGGAGCTGGCGGCAGGTTTTGATCATGATGCTGGTTCTGCCGGTCACGCTGATCATTAACTTTGCCCTGATGAAGCTGGCCGGCTTTTCGCTCAATATTTTCTCACTCGGAGGGTTGGTCGTCGCTCTCGGCGTCGTTCTAGACAACGCCATTGTCGTTGTGGAAAACATCACCCGTCTGAGGCATGAAGGAGAATCCGGCTCAACGGAGGCGCTGGCTATCTCCGGCGCCGCCCAGGTCGGTCCGGCCATCATCGCCGCGACACTGGCCTTCCTGGCCGTTTTTCTTCCCTTTCTGCTCGTGCCGGGGTTGATCAGCCTGCTGTTCAGGGAGCTGATTCTGGTCATTGCCGGTATCGTTCTGGTCAGCCTTTTGCTGGCCCTGACGGCCACGCCCATGTTGACGGCCCTCCTTTTAGGAGAAAAAGGCACCCGGTCCACCGGTCCCGGTTTTTTTGAGCGGTTTTTCGAAAGCCTCAAGCACCGCTACGAGGCCTTATTGAGGGTGGTGCTCGGTAGAAGGAGGCTGGTCATAGGCCTGTTTTCGGCTGTTTTAATCGGGGCCGCCTTGCTTTTTTCCTTTGTGGGAAGTGAGTTTTTGCCGTCCATGGATGATGGCCGCGTCCTGGTCAAGGTGAAGCTCCCGACCGGGGCCTCGGTTGCCGAAACGGACCGCATCCTGCGCGACATCGAGGGGAAAATCGCCAAGGACCCCCTGATTGAAAGCTATTTCACCCTGGCGGGCGCCAAGGTGGTGGGGCTCTATGCCTTTGAGATTGCCAATGAGGGAGAAATCAATATTCAGCTTGTCCCCCGCCACAAACGCAAGGTCAACACCCTGGAATACATTAAACAGTTGAGGCCCGTGGTTTCCAAGGTGCCGGTTCCCGGGGGTAATCTCATCGTTGCCCAGATGAAGATGAAGGGTATGCGCAAGATCGGCGAGGCGGACATCGAGATTAAAATTAAGGGTGAGGATATCAAGATTCTTTTTGATCTGGCCCGGAAGACCTCGGAGACGATGAACGAACTTAAACATTTCCGTAATGTTTACGTCTCTATGGATTTGACAAAACCCGAATACCAGATAGGCGTTGACCGCGCTCGGGCCGCCAGCCTCGGCGTCACCGTGACCGATGTCGCTGGGGCGGCCCAGACCCTCCTGAGCGGCGCCGTGCCGACGCGTTTCAGGGATGGAGAGGATTTTTACAATATCCGTGTGAGAATACCGGAAAAGAACGTCGTTTCCCGGCAGGATATCGAGAATTTGATCATCAGCCGCACCAAGGGAGGTTATCTGCGACTGCGGGATGTGGCCCAGGTTATTCAGGCTACCGGTCCCGTTGAAATCCTCCGGGAAGATCAGGTCAAGGAGGTGATTATCCGCGGTGACGCTGCCGAGGTGAGCGTCGGACAGGCGCTCGACGAATTAAAGAAAGCCATGGTCAAGTTTGAGCTGCCCGGGGGATACGAAGTCTTCTACGGAGGGCAGGCGCAGATGATGCGGGATATGACCAGGTCTATCGTGATGATTCTGGGATTTGCCCTCTTTTTTGCCTTTGCGGTTCTGGCCGTCCAGTTCAATAGTCTGAAGCTTCCGCTGCTGGTCATGTCGGTGATCCCTTTCGGTCTGGCCGGCACGGTCATGGCCCTGCTCCTGACCGGCATTCCTCTGGGCGCGACGTTGATTATCGGCCTTCTGGTCGTCATAGCCTTGACGGTCAACCAGGGTGTGCTGTTGATCACCTTCAGCGAATCTCTGAGGCTCAATGATAAACTGCCGGGACAGGAAGCGATTATTGCCGCGGCAAAAATCCGCCTCCGGCCGGTTCTTATGCTATCCTTCTGTTTTATTGCCGGCCTCATCCCACTGGCCCTCAATATCGAGGAGGGCGGGGACATGCTTCAGTCCATGGCCACAGGCGCCATCGGGGGACTGGCGCTGGGTTTGATGGTGACACTGTTCCTCCTGCCTTCCCTGTATCTGATCTTCACCAGAGAGAAGGCCTAACCCGTGATTCCGGAACAAACCAAATTTGTAAAGAGGGACTATTTTCAAACTGAAATTTAGTATATTATCAGGTGCTGGAAGGAATCCTAACTGGAGAAGAAAAAATCTATGATAACCCAAGGCAAAGAACACTTGAAAAAAAGGCGGAAAAAATGGATTTTTCCCGGGGTACTTCTTCTTTTGGCCTACAGTATAACTTGGCCGGCCGCTGGAGTGGGGGGAGAAGGCTATTGGTGGGGTTCCGCCATTACCCCCGGGTTTGATCGAAGCACGGTCGTTCATGTAGAAGGGACGACTAAATCAGTCTCCCTTGAGTCAACAAAGGGAATGGCGTCACTGAAGCTGGAGTCCAAGGACGGGGTTTACCAGGTCATGATCGCCCCGGGCTGGTTTCTTAAAGACCAGTCATGGGATATACAAAACGGGGACCCCCTCAAAGTGGATGGGTCCCGCATGGCTGATGCCAAAGGGGATTTATATATTGTGGCCTCCTGCATCACCAATAAGCGCACCGGTTCACTTCTTGAGTTGCGGGATGAGCAAGGCAACCCCCGATGGATGGCAGAACGGTCTCCCCGCCGTTTCCGACGGTAAGGATATAATGGAAAGGCGATTAAGGGTTTCCCTTTTTACGGTCCTTTTGGGAATGAATGGGGTTCTCCTGTCCGGATGCCTGGCTTTGCCGGGTTCCATAAAAAATGATGTGGAGGGGTTGCGTCGCCAGGTTCAAGACCTCAGTATCCGCCTTCAGGCTGTGGAGTCCCAACCGGAAAGGATTAAAGGGGTTATTAAACAGGCCCGGGCCGCAGTGGTCTATTTGTGGGGTACCTACACCTTTGTGGATTCCGGAGGGCAGCCCCTTCGATATGTATTGAATACCGAGGGGAAACCCATAGCCGACCCCAAAGGAATCCCTAAGGTGGATATCATCGGTACAGGATCGGTAGCCATATCGAATTATTGCGGGACCGCTTTCTTGGTGGACCAGGAAGGGGGACTTCTGACCAACCGGCATGTGGCCGAACCCTGGTGGGAAGATGAAAAGGATGCCCCTTTGCTTAAGGCGGGATTAAAACCTGTTTTCTTGCGACTGCGGGCATTTTTTCAAGAAAAACCCGAGGGAGTCCCGATTATAGTCGTCCGAATTCATCCGGAGCAGGACCTGGCCTTCCTTAAGACCATCGGTTGGAGACCACAAGCCGCTCCGCTCCCTTTATATACGACTGCCATGGTAATGGAAGAAGGGCAGCCTGTCCTCTTGGTGGGTTTCCCAACCGGTCTGGAGGCCGTCTTAGCCAAGCTGGATGATTCGGAATATGATGCAATTCAAAACGAAAGCGGCCTGTGTACCTTTGAGACGGCAGAACGTCTTTCCAAAGATAAAAAAATCCTGCCTTCCACAACCGGCGGGTTTTTATGGGAGGTCCTGCCTAAATCCCTGGTCTATGACGCCCGGACCAAGGAGGGGGGCAGCGGCGGCCCTCTGTTGAATTACCAGGGACAGGTGATCGGGGTGAATGTCGCTTATCTCCCCGGATTTTCAGGGGGAAATTATGCCATTCCTATCCGTTTTGGCCTCGAACTGATCGAGGGGAAGGGAATCCCGGCCAAAGGGTCGAACCAAGAAAACCCAACACTTTCCGAATGGCTGGATCAGGGGAAGGTCCCGATCGCCTCTTGCTCGGAATAGATGGCCAAGTTCCCTCCTCCCGACCCTATTTGAACCTTTTACGATTGAAGATTATATAGACACATACAAGAAGATGAACCCCCAAAACCAGAACCAACGAAGCCCTGTAACTACCTGGGTTCGGGATACGGCGCCGGCCTCTTTAATTCTGCTGATATCTATGTTCATCGCCTTGTTTTTTATGGAGTTCGTATTCGTATCCGGTTTAACGGCGCTCTGGAAGATACTCCTCCGATTTATCCGAGCAGCCCTTGTGCTCACCGTCCCTGTATTGCTTTTGCCGCTTATGTGCTCTTTTTTTCGGTATTTGTTAACCAGAGCTGGAAGAGAGCTTGTCCAGTTGCGGGAAGAAAGAATCCGGTCCATACACCTTTTCGAGGCCTGGGTAGTGCGGCCGCTTCAGGGGATCGGCCTATCCATGCTTATTGCAACGAAACTACTCGGCGCTCTCCAGATATACACCGGCAGCAAGGTCTCCGGATCCGCTCTGTTTCCTACGGGGAATTTCGTTTTTGGAAAATTCATGGCTACGACCGCCATATTTGTGGGCACTTCCATCCTTCTCTCTTTTGTCTGGGCCCTCGATGATCTGGGCATCCGCCACTACAACAAAAAAACAGGAGAGGTGCGGATGATCGGGAAATATCTGGGAGCCCTTCTTCCGATACTGTTCGGCTTTTATGGCCTGGTGAATATTTACAAGGAATATGCACCATCCCTGGCTCTCACCTATGTGATGGAGATGGCCATCGTTCTTTATCCGCCCTTTGTCGTGTTTGCCGTATTCCATAACCGCTATGTCCAAAAGCGGGAGGGATTACTTTTAGCGAGGCTGAAAACGACGCCGCAACAACTGATGAGAAATGAGAAAACCGATCCGGGTTCGGCGACTGATTGATTAAAGAGGGGGTGGGGATATGAACAGCCGATTATATGCTGCAGCCTGGCGTAAAAAAGTCTATCTAACCGCGATGATCCTCCTTTCCCTTGCAACAACTGTATTTGGGGGAGCGGTAATCGAGACGAAAGAGAAGATTATAGTCGGGGGGGTAGAAGAGATTGTTCTCTTGCCCTGGGGGATAAAGCTGTTGGCGCGCATCGATACCGGGGCGACTACCTCGTGCCTGGCCGCCCGTGATATTCGCCTAAGTGACGGCATGATCGAATTCCGTTTGCCGGAAAAGTACGGTGGGGCTCTCCTGCGAGCACCTATAAAGGGCCGGCGGAATATCAAAACTGCCCACGGGACTATGAAACGACCTATCGTTGAATTGGAGCTCTGTATCGGCAATAAAAGAATTCCAACTGCGGTCAGCCTGGCCGACCGTTCCCAAATGGACTATCCACTTCTCATAGGCCGCAATGTCCTCGTAAACGATTTTTTGGTTGATGTTTCGAAAGCGATCCTTTTCCCCCCAACCTGCCTTGAGGGAAAACCATAATGCGAGTCAACCAACCCCCAACCATCCTTGCCCTGGCGCTGTTTGCTCTGACGATTATGATCGTCACGTACAGGATCGTCTGGCTCAAGTATCCTGTGCTACCTACCGTGCCCGGCCAGGTGTGGCAACTCTCCTTCGAGGCGCGCGTTGAACCCCAAGAGCGAGAGATCATGGTTGCCGTCGGACTTCCCTCCGAACAGAAAGGGAGGGTGCTGGTAGAGGAACGGATCTCATCGGATATGCTCAACTTCAACCTTTTTCAAGAGGGAAACAACCGGGTCGGCCTCTGGTCGGGATCCAGCAAGGAGGCCGCACTTATCACCTACAAAGATATGCTCCTCTTACGACCACGCCGTTTCCCTGCCTCCGAAAACCCCACCCTGGCGACAAATATGACGCCAATCACCGGGGAAGAGGCGGCATCTTTAGAAGATATCAGTAAAAAGTGGGAAAGCCTCCGCCCCCAGCAGCGATTCAAGGCGGTTGTCTCCGTTGCGGCAGGCAATCAAGAAGAAACCGGTCTAAATAAAGAGGAGTTCGATAGTTGGCGCAAACTTGAAATTAAGCAGGGACGTCTCATGGCCCTTCTTAAGCTCTTCAGGGCGGCAGGTCTCCCGGCGCATACTGCTTCGGGGCTACTGCTCACGAAAGGAATCCAAACATCACCCACCACCTGGGTGGCGGCCTGGGACGGAAAGCATTGGCAGGATCTGGACCCTTGGACCGCTCGACTTTATAGCGACCCGTCCCAACTCCTGGTTCTCACTTCGGGAAAAACTTCAGTAATCCAGGCAACGAAAGGGCAAATTCTGGAAAGCCGCTGGAGTCTAGAGAGGAAGATTGTTAGCCATTGGCGCCTTCACTTCGAGCGCATCAGGAAATCCGCGAGGCTCCTTGACCGATGGTCTTTTTTCTCCATCCCTCAGGAATTTCAAAATATTTTCCGCATCCTTTTACTTATTCCCCTGGGTGCGCTCATGATCTGCGTGCTGCGCAACGTCATTGGGTTTCCCACCTTTGGGATATTTATGCCTGTTCTTCTCGCCCTGGCCTTTCGAAGTACGGGTCTCGCTTATGGGATCGGGATCTTCACCGCCGTGGTCCTGATCGGTTATACCGCCCGGTGGGGCATCGACCGGTTCCACCTTCTTTTGGTTCCGCGGCTGTCCATCCTTCTCACCCTTGTTATCATCTGTTTCGGCCTCTTTGCCTTGATCGGCGGAAAGCTGAGCGTCCAGGCGCTCATGGGGGTAGGACTTCTCCCCATTGTCATTCTTACCATGAGCATCGAACGCTTCTTTATTCTGATCGAGGAATCGGGTGTCCATGAAGCGCTTCGAACCGCAGCCGGAACGATTGCCGTTGCCGTGATTACGTTTTTTGTCATTCAATGGGAACCGCTTCAACTGACCTTCTTTATTTATCCCGAGCTGCTATTGGCCGTTGCCGGAATTGAGGTTCTCCTGGGACGGTATACCGGATATCGTTTGTCGGAGCTTGTTCGATTCAAGGCCTTAAGCCAGACAGGAAGATGATGTTCCGGCCCTTTACATTACTCCATGAGGCCGGGGTCTTGGGCATGAACCGGCGCAATGCGGACTATGTTATGCGCCACAATCCGCGTAGGCGATTTCCCCTGGTGGACAATAAGGTTCTGACCAAAAAGCTGGCGCTGGAATACCGTGTTCCAACCCCCGCGCTTTACCGCGTGATCGAACACCACGGCGATATTGCCGGAATTGAAGAGGCCCTTGCCAACCAGAAGGAATTTGCGCTGAAGCCCGCCCGTGGCTCGGGAGGCAGCGGAATTATCTTGATTAGGGACCGGACGCCAGCCGGCTTTGTGCGGGCGGGGGGCCGCCTAATGGTTCGGGAAGATTTCTATTACCACATTTCCGGTATTCTTTCGGGCATATACTCTTTGGGTGGCCAGGAGGACGTGGCTATTGTTGAAGCCCTCATTCACCCAGCGCCCGTACTGGCCGAGGTAACTTACCAAGGCGTTCCTGATATCCGTATCATTGTTTACCAAGGCGTACCGGTGATGGCCATGACCAGGCTCCCCACACGCGCTTCCGATGGTAAAGCGAATATTCACGCTGGGGCGATCGGCGCCGGGATTGATATCGCCCGGGGCATGACCCTGAATGCCGTTCATCGCGGCAGGATTATTACCCATCATCCCGACACCGGCAACCCCATCGGGGGCATCCCGATACCTGATTGGGGCCATCTGCTTCTTACGGCAGCCAGGGCCTTCGAGATGACGGGTCTCGGGTATATCGGGGTTGACCTTGTCATCGACCGTGACCTGGGGCCCCTCCTTCTCGAATTGAATGCCCGGCCAGGTCTCCAGATACAGATGGCTAATGAGTCGGGACTTTTGAAAAGGCTCCATTCAGTTCAGGGCGCCCAACCGGAAATCTTTTTGAATCCAGAGTCCAGGGTAGGCTGGGCACAGGAGGCCTTTATGATTCCAGATGGAAAAATTTGATTAAGTTGATTAAGGGTCTCAAAATAGAATAAACACAAATTCGGATTTCGGGTCAAGAAAAGAAGATTGCTTTGGTTCTTCCCTTGACAGGAAATTTAATCAACGTTATCTTTAATAATAGCCAGGAACAGAAAAACCGAATGGACGAAAAGGGTCATTTGTAACCGGTGAAGAGTAACCTAATAAAAAAGATGGTGGTATTCGTTTTATCGGGCGCTTTTCTGGTGCTGCCTGTTGCCGACGGATTGGCTTGCGGGGGTTATGGAATGGCAAATCCACCTTTCCAACTGCTCCGGAGTCGGGGGGAGGTTTCTTCGGCCATGACTTTGCTTACTTTACAGCACGATTCTCCTGATACGCATTGCCCTCAGCATAAACACGAACAGACTAATCATTGCAGTACCTGTTTATTACATGGCCATGTCCTCGTCAACCAAGGTTTCCCTCAAATTCACCTTTCATCAAATCCATTCCCCAATTTAACCATCGTATCCCGGTTGATTGAACCCATATTTACCATCTACGAACCTCCTAAAAGCTAACCCCTTCCAAAACCATCTCCCAAAATGATTATAAATTAATAGAGGGATTCCGTCCTTCCGGGGAGAAATTATGCCCTGAATCAAGTTCAGGACTAATGCTCAATCCCCTGGAGAGAAAGAGGGTCCTTCCCTTTATCGCGCTTTAGCTATTTATGCAGGAGGAAGTATCATGCTTTATCTGATCACAGCGATTGTCTTGCTCCTTTCCGGTCCTGCCTTCGCCCTCACAATGGAAGAGGCCGTGGCGACCGGTCTTAGGAACAACCCTGAGTTGGAGGCGTTCAGGTTCGAGGAGGATGCGGCCAAGGGGCAGATGCAGAAGGCCCTGCTGCCATCTTTCTCCAATCCCATCCTCGAAGGCGGGCTGTCGACTAAGGACCGCCCGCCGGAAGAACCAGGCGGCAGATTTCAGAATAACCAGATCAGTCTCTCCCAGAGTGTCGAAGTGGGCGGTCAGCGAAGGCTGCGTATCGCTGCCGCTAATTATAATTTGGACCGGGCGCGCCTGGAAATTCGAGACCTCGAGCGCAAGCTGAAGGCCGAAATAAAGGATCGGTTTGTCCAAATTCTCTTCTTGCGCGACAAGGAGGCGCTTGCCGAGGAATTGGTTCAATCTCAGGAGGAGCTTTCCCGGCTTGTCTCTGTAAAGTACGAGGCTGGAGATGTGGCTGCCCTCGAGGTGAACTTGAGCCAGGTCGAGCTGGCCAGGGCGCGCCGAGAACTGATAGCGGCCTCCTCAGAGTTCAAAAATGCGCTTTTTTCGCTTAAGACTCTCATTGGGACGGCGGCCGATGCAGAGGTGGTTCCTGAGGGTGACCTGGTGGCGGGTCTTTTCCCCTTGCCGGAAGTAAAGAGGCTTTTGGACCGCCAACCCGCCCGTCCAGACATCAAGGCGGCCGAGGCTGAGACCAAAAGATCAGAAGCAGCGCATACACTCACCCAAAGAGAATTGATCCCAAATGTGACTTGGAAATTGTTTCAAAGTAGGGATGAACAGAGGAACGAACTCGGCGGCACTCTCTCCGTCGAGATCCCGCTTTTTGACCGGAAACAGGCGGAACGTACCGAAGCCCGGGCAAAGGTATCCCAGGCCCGGGTCCGGGAGGGCGGCCTAACAAAGAAAGCCCGCAACGAAATTGAGGAAGCCTACACGACGGCTGTATCGTCCTTGAGCGAGCTTGATCTTTTCAAACAGGCCATCCTGGGACGAATCACCGAAAACCTCGATCTCCTCCAGTACGCCTTCCGGGAGGGCAAGATCAGTTTTTACGATCTTCGTGTAGCCCAAAGAGAAACGATAGAGACGCGCTATTCATACTTGGGCGCGCTTCTCTCGGCGCAGCGTGCCTATAATGCCCTGGAAAGGGCGGTCGGAGGTGACCTGAGATGAAAGGGATACGGGCTAAAAAGATAAATATCGCTTTGGTGATGTTCTGCGTTGTATTTTTAGCGGCGCTTGTCCTCGCGGGCGGATGTTCAAAGAAGGAAAAAACGGAGGAACAGAGGACGCCGGAAGCCGCGCAGAAGGCGGAGACCGAGAAGAAAGGGGCGCCTGCGCCAGGCATAGTCAAGCTCACCCCTGAGGGCGTGAAGGCAGCCGGGATAGAGGTGCAGACCGTCGCGGCTACAACACCTTCGGGGGTTATTTCGGCAACTGCGGTTCTGGAGATGAATGGAGACCGGGTTGCCCGGGTTAATCCACGGGCGGCGGGCCGGGCGGTTTCCGTAAACGCCTCGCAGGGGGACAGGGTGCGTCATGGTCAAGTTCTCGCCCAGATAGATTCCGTTGATATGGACCAGGCCTGGTCCAACTACTTGAAAGCCAAAGGACGCCTCGACCTGGCCGCGAGGAGCGCCAGGCGCGAAGAGACGCTCTTCCAGAAGAAGGTGTCGCCCGAGAAGGACCTGTTCAAGTCCCGTCAGGAATATAGCGAGGCCGAGGCGGACCTGCTTCTGGCAAAAGAGCGGTTCCGTCTCCTCGGCGTCGATGTGCAACACCTGGAAACGGACACCAACGGCACGGATCAGAAGCGCCCCTTGATCCCCGTCTGTGCACCCCTGTCCGGGGTTATTATCGAAAAAACAGTGGCCAAAGGGGAGATGATCGGACCGGAAAAGACGCTCTTCACCGTTGCCGACCTCTCTACATTATGGCTCATAGTCGATATTTACGAGCACAATTTAGGCAGGATCAAGACCGGAATGCAGGTGAAGCTCTCGATTTCCGCCTATCCCGGAAAGGAGTTCAGGGGGAAAATTTCATATATGGGTGACGTCATGGACGATAAGACACGAACGGTGAAGGCCAGAGTGAGTATAGAGAACAGAGATGGTTTTTTGAAGCCGGGGATGTTTGCGACGGCTACGATAGACTCGGTCAAAGACTCCCGGGCTGAAAAAGTGATTGTTGTTCCCGAAGAGGCGGTCTTTCTTGACGGCTCGGAACGGTACGTTTTTGTTCATGAAGGGGATGGGAGGTTTGTTGTGAGACGGGTTTCCGTCGGCCCCGCCTCAGGCCTGAAGATTGAGATCAAGGAGGGACTGAAGGTGGGAGAGGCGGTGGTCACCAAGGGTGTTTTCACGCTCAAATCGGAGCTGAAGAAGGATACGCTCCAGGGGGAATAGTTATGTTGGAAAGAATCATTGCCTTAGTGCTTAGACAGAAAGGGACGGTCATAGTCTTCTCGCTGCTTCTTGTGGCCTTTGGAGTCTATTCCTATATCAAGCTCCCCATTGACGCTTTTCCCGACGTAACCAACAACCAGGTGGAAGTTGTAGGCCATGCCGGTGGGCTTTCGGCAATAGAGATCGAGCGTTCGGTAACCTATCCCATTGAAATCTCGATGCGCGGGCTGCCGAAAGTCAAACAGATGCGTTCTGTTACCAAATTCGGCCTTTCTTTGGTGACCATTGTCTTTGAAGACAAGGTGGATATTTACTTTGCCCGACAGCTTGTATTTGAGAGATTAGCCGCGGCGAAGGAGAATGTCCCCAAAGGTGTTGAAATCACAATGGGACCCATTGCCACCGCCATGGGCGAGATCTATCAGTTTACTCTCGAGGGCAAAATACCCGATGATCCACAGAAGAAAGTAACCTATTTGACTGATTTGAGAACGATTCAAGAATGGACTGTCAATCCGTTGTTAAAAAGCGTTCCGGGAGTGAATGAAATAAATTCTTTCGGCGGGTATTTCAAAGAGTATCAAGCAGTCGTTTCTCCCGACAGGCTCTTGAAATATGGCCTTTCCGTCGACCAGGTATACGCTGCAATCGAAAAGAATAATCAGAATGCCGGCGGAAATGTAATCGAAAAGCACTCGGATCAGTATATTGTCCGAGGAGTCGGACTAATAAAGGATACGGCCGACATTAAAAATATCGTTCTAAAATCGCACGGCGGTACGCCGACCTACCTGAAAGATGTTGCTGAAGTAAAGATCGGCGAAGCCGTACGGCAAGGCGCCGCCATGATCAACGGAAAAGACGAGGCGGTCGGCGGAATTGTCATGATGCTTCGAGGAGAGAACAGCCGCGAAGTGGTCGAACGGGTCAAGCAAAAGGTCAAAGAAATAAACGAGAACAATATTCTGCCAAAGGGAATCAAGATAGTACCCTATTACGATCGCTCGGAAATCGTGAATGCCAGCGTGGCCACAGTGACTAAAGCGCTGCTTGGAGGCGCCTTTCTTGTACTGATTGTTCTTTATCTTTTGCTCCGAAGCTTCAGGGCTTCTTTTGTTGTATTGATTGCCCTTCCGCTTTCTTTGCTGTCTACATTCATTGTCATGAAAATAGTTGGATTGACTGCCAACTTGATGTCTCTTGGCGGATTGGCGATTTCAATCGGGATGATCGTAGATGCAACCATCATTCAAGTGGAGAACGTCCAGAGGCATCTCAGCGAGGGCGGGCCTGGAGCCAAAACCCTTTCTACCGTGCTGAAGGCCGTCCTCGAAGTAAGAAAGCCGAGCATCCTCGGCGAGCTGATCATCGCCATCACCTTCATTCCCATCCTTGCTTTGGAGGGGATTGAAGGGAAGATGTTCGGACCGCTGGCCATGACGGTTGCCATTGCCCTTCTGGCATCGCTGGTTCTGTCCATCTTCGTCATTCCGGTCTTATGTTCCATGATTCTGAAACCGCACCCGGAAAAAGAAAGCATCATCATGAGGTTGGTCAAGAACCTGTATTTGCCCGTGCTCAGGTACAGTATGAAGAAGAGAAAACAGGTTTTAGCCGCAGCCGGTTTTTTTCTTGTTTTGTCTCTCATCCTAATTCCACGGCTGGGAACGGAATTCATACCGACCATGGATGAAGGGGCTTTTGATATGGATGTATCTCTTCTGCCTGGCGTTTCTCTGGAAAAGGCCATGGAAACAAATAAACGCATCGGTGAAAAACTGAAAAAATTTCCGGAACTGTTAACCGTGGTTTCGCGAACGGGTCAAACCGGGGTAGCCTTGGACACGCGGGGTGTTGATAAGACCGGGTACGTCGGGGTGTTGAAGCCGAGAAATGAATGGAAAAGCGGTCTGAACCGGGAGGAATTGACGGCTAAGATGAGAGAGGCTATAGAAGCGATTCCGGGAATAGGGTTTGGCTTCAGCCAGCCCATCCAATGCAGAATTGATGAGCTGGTGGCCGGAACTCGAGCCCAGCTTATCTTAAGACTTTTTGGCGAGGACGTCGAGCAACTGAAGTCGAAAGCGGATGAAATAGCGCGGGTGCTTTCTAAAATTGAAGGCACAACCGATTTGCTTACCGAAAAGGTGTCCGGACAGCCCTATCTCACCATCGAAATAGACCGACCCAAAATTGCCCGCTACGGATTGAACATAAGCGATATTCAAAGCCTGGTTGAAATCGCGATTGCCGGCAAATCGGCATCTAAGTTCTATGAGGAGAACCGGAGTTTTGATATTACCGTTCGTCTGCCGGAGGAAAGCAGGAACTCGATTGAAACCATCGGGAGTATCCTGGTGCCGGCGGCTGGTGGTTCGAATATTCCTCTAAGTCAACTGGCGAAGATCTCTCTCACAGAAGGGCCGGCCCAGATAAGCAGGGAGGATGGTTTACGAAGAATTGGAATCGAGCTGAACGTGCAAGGTAGAGAC
>Ga0315286_10000318_pt1 | contig 39658 bp, 29 predicted proteins | sample YL17G10_0_MG_FD_205038 | JGI IMG/M metagenome (GOLD analysis project Ga0315286, IMG submission 205038) | Sediment microbial communities from Yellowstone Lake, YNP, Wyoming, USA - YL17G10_0 | ecosystem: Environmental > Aquatic > Freshwater > Lake > Sediment | place: USA: Wyoming | collected...
TTCCTTCTCAACGATCATGGCTTTGACTACGTCGCCGATGGAAATAAGACCGGCCAATTTCGCACCATCGACTACCGGCAGATGACGAATGTGCTTGCTGGTCATGAGCGCCATGCATTCGTCGATTGACTGCTCCGAAGCAATGGTGATCACCTCCGGTGTCATGATGTCTTTGACCAGAGTTGAGGAGGATGATCTTTCTTTGAGGATGAGCTTTCTGGCGATGTCTCGTTCCGAGACAATTCCGACGACTTCGTCTCCTTTTGAGACTACTAACACCCCCACATTGCTCTCATCCATCAGCCTGACTGCGTCACGTACGGATGCATCCGGTGAGGTAGTCCACACTCTGTTCCCCTTCTCTTGTAGAATATGTCGAACTGTCGTCATACTGCCCTCCTCATAGTGAATATTTTAAAAGACGAGCTGGTCACAAAATGAATCTTTGACATTACGTTTTACACCGGTGCTTTGCCTTGAAGGTCTTTTCCGGAATCCGGTTTCGATCCCTGGTGTGACCTCCCGATCTCCTGGAAAACGGGACAACCACCCACAACGGGGGTGATTGTTCCCGCAATGACGGAATCCTTGCTACGATCGTTCCAGGAATTCCTCGAAATCCAGAGAAACGAAGTTGTCTGTTGCCTACTGAATGATGATGACCGGAGGTGAGTCGCCCGTCGCGAACTCGTTGTCTTTCACGCAGAAGGCTGCATATGGATAGCGCCCTGGCGCGGCGGTCGGCAGAACCGTCAACGTCAGGTTCTGGCCTGTTTTGATGACGGCATTGTGCGTTCCGAATACGGTCGAATCTCCAAACTGCAAAAAGACATCCGAGCCCAGAGCCTTCCAAACAATGTTGTCACCTTTACTTGCCTTGACGAGGGTGCTCGCACTATCTTGACCATCAACGACTCGCCACTTATTCTTCATCTTCTTGATGTGGACGCGGTGTTCCTTTGGAGCTTTCTGTGGTCCACCGGCGAACAGGCTGCGGGTTTCTGTCGTGACTCCGATAAGGAAAATGAGTGCGGTGATCAAGCCAAGGAGCGCAAAACGTTTGGTTTTCATTAGTCCCTCTGATGATGGTTGTTTGTGATGAGTGAATGGTACGCGTGTGAATTCGTCAGTTTCCTTTTCTGGTTTTACCTTGAACGTTCTGTAACAAGCTCCGAAAACGTTTGTCTGCCATCAACGCTCGTAACTCGGGTTCATGCTCAATTTCAGAAACAGCATACCCGTTTCGCAGTGCTTCGCCGATCCACTGCAATGCTTTTTCACGATTTCCCATCTGTTCATACGCCGCGCTGGCAAAGTACATCACTTGTGAATTGCCCGATCCGAAACCAAGTGCCTTTTTGATCAAGGTTTCTGATCGCGTGTTTTCTCCAACCATGGCGTAGTATCCGGCAAGTTGCGACAGCACATCTGCTTCCTTTGGATTGACCGTCAATTGCTGTTCAGCAAGTTCTATGGCGTGTTGATATGCCTTTTTCGCCTTCTCCCGTTCTCTCGGAGCCCAGTAGTACGCAGCGGCGAGATTGCCCCAGACACGGTAGTCCTTGTCATTCAATTCTGAGGCCATTTCGTAGGTTCGGGCTGCATTGGTGTACGCGCCTTCTTTGTAGTACAATGTGCCGAGGTTGGAACATGCGCCATAAGTCTTTTTCAGTGCCAGAGAACGTTCAAACATCTGACGGGCATCGGGCCACCGTTTGAGAAAATAATAGATGCCCCCCAGGTTGCTGTATCCACGGTAATTGTCCGGAGTCAGATCGACAACACGCCGGAATTGGTCAATGGCCTCTTCATAGCGAGTATGCCGGTAGTAAAAAATTCCCAAATCATTATAGCCGCCCCAATAGTCTGGTTTTAGAGTGATCGCCTTCTTATACGTTTTCTCGGCTTCAGAGAGAACACCTTTGGCTTCGTACGCTTTTGCCAGTCCCCGATAGGCTCCAGCACTCGTGGCGTCAACGTCTAATGCGCGGCGGAAGTCCTCCACGGCGTCGTCATGTCGACCGGTGCCGGAATGTATCATGCCGAGGGTGACATTCACCTCCGTGAGGCGGCTGTTTAGCCGGTAAGCCATTTCACATACCTGAATCGCCATGTTTGCCCATTGCTTTTCCTTCACGGCCTCGTATTTGCGCCAGTATGCTTCTCCCAAACCTGCATACGCCAAGGCGTACAGAGAGTCCTGTTCGATCGAACGCCTGAACAAACCAACCGCGGCATCAAGGTTTGTCATATCCTCGTAGCGTTGAAGATAGCCAACACCCTGGAGATAGAATTCATAGGCGCCGGAAATCGCAGTGTTTCCAGCTTCAAGAACATTTCTTGCTTTTGGATTGAGTTTCAGATTCAACATCTCAAAGAGCTGAGAAACAGACCTGTCCTGCAATGAGGAGAGATTGGATGCCTTGATGTCGATTACGGAAGAGTTGAGTTGTCGCAAATTCTGTGCGTCAATCAGATTAACCGTCAAGCGATAGGTATCGTTGAGAAGCTGCAGATTTCCTGTAACAACCAAATTGGCCCCGAACGACTGGCGGGCTTCACCCGGACTTTGCGTCTTGCTGCGGCGAACTTCACTCGAAGGGACGACCCAAAGGGTGCCGTGAAATTGTTCCAGTTGCGTCAATTTGCTGGTCATCGTTTCTGCGAGACCGTCACAGAATGGTTGCTTGGTTGAGTCGCCGCCGATGCTGGTAAATGGCAGCACCACCAAATGTTGTTCGTTGGGGATGCTGGTGAAGAACGGAATGCGATCAAGCCGTATGATTCCAGATCCGAACAGTGCCATCGCGATGAGGGCAAGAGTTCCGGCTGCCAGGAGGACCTTTCGTCGATGACCAGTCTGCGGAACGGACCTCGGCTTCGAAATCTCTGTCACTCTTGCTGCAGAAGTCCCATCTCCTGATTTCAAATCTGCCAGCACCTCGGCAACTGATTGATAGCGATTCGAAGAATCCTTCTCCAGACATCGATTGACAATCTTTGTCCAATCGGGAGAAATGCCTTCAGGCGACGTAGGGAGAGGAGGCGGAGGCTGATTGAGGATGGAATAGAACATCGCCTGCTCATACGTACCGCCGAAGGGTAGCTTTCCTGAGATCATTTCGTACAAGACAACACCGAGAGACCAGATGTCGGAACGTTGATCGACTTCATTACCCTGTATCTGTTCCGGCGACATGTACGCCGCCGTGCCGACCGTTGTTCCGGCACGCGTGAGCTGGGCGGCACCGTAGATTTTCGCAAGGCCAAAGTCCATGATTTTTATCTGGCCTTCACGGGTTACCATGATGTTTGAGCTTTTAATGTCGCGATGAACAACGCCCTTCTTGTGGGCAGCGTGAAGTCCTTCGGCTATTTGTGTCACATAGGTAATCTGGTTGTCCGTTGTCACAAGGCCTTTCGCGATTGCTTCTGTGAGCATCATACCATCAATGTATTCCATGACGATGAATGTCTCACCGTCCGCTTCTTCGATCGCGTGAATCGTCGCGATATTTGGATGGTTCAACGCTGCAGCGGCTTTCGCCTCGATCGTGAAGCGGTCCCGTTCTTTTGAATCGGCTGCGATATGGCGTGGAAGAAACTTGATCGCTACTTCGCGGTCCAGCTTGGTGTCTTGGGCCTTGTAGACGATGCCCATGCCGCCTTCTCCCAGCTTTTCAACGATCTTGTAGTGAGATATCGTTTGGCCGATCATCTTTCTTCCTGGTGTTTCTCTTTCCTCATTCTGCCAGTTTGCTATCTCTCATTGCCGCCATTCCAGGACCATCATCGAACAATGTGCCCGCTACGGCGGGCCAATTGTTGCTCCCAAGGTTCGGTAGAATAGCAGGAAAATACCGGGAAGTGCCGATAGACTCAGGCACACAATGCGGCACCACGATCACTTCAAGTAAGCCTTGGGCTGCATCAAACCCGTTTGACGACGATCAACGTCATATCGTCGCTCTGTGGGTGACTGCCTGCGTGCAGCTTGACCGCTGTAATGATGTTGTCGATGATTTCTTTGGGAGAAGCCGACCGGTGATTTTTGATGATGGCTTGAAGCCGTTCTTCGCCGAATTGTTCAAGATCAGAATTCATAGCTTCGGAAATTCCGTCCGAGGATATGACGAGCAAATCGCCCGGTTTGAGCGAAACGGTTTCTTCTTCGAAGGAAAAATCCTCGAATGCACCGAGCATGATACCACCCGATTTCAACCGATGAAGTGCGTCGCCGCCGGAAAACAGGAAAGGGAAATCGTGTCCGGCATTGGAATACGAAAGGGAATGATTCGTCGTGTCAAGGTTGGCGTAAAACAGTGTGGCAAATTTTTCTGCGCTGGTGCTGTGGTACAACAATTTGTTGGAACGCGCAAGACATTCTTTCGGGGAACTCGTGAGGAAGGATTGACCGCGAAGTGTCGCCTGGAGGTTTGCCATCAAGAGTGACGCGGGCAGCCCTTTGCCGGTTACGTCGCCAAGACAAATCGCGAGCCGGTTGTTTTCAAACGGAATGAAGTCGAAGTAATCGCCTCCAACGACCTGGGCCGGTATACTCCTCCCGGCAATTTCGTAGCCATCGATGCTCGGGTTGGTTTTGGGAAGAAGCTCCGATTGGATCTTGGACGCAAGACGCACTTCTTCCTGCATCCTAGCATACGCCTTTTCCTCTTCGTACAGCCGCGCATTCTCGATCACCTGACTGGATTGGGCCGCAATGATGGCGAGGAGTCGTTGGTCTTCTTCGGTGAAGACGCCCTGATCTCGCTTGTTGAAGACAGTCAAGGTTCCTTTCAACGCGGACTTCGTAATGAGTGGAACACAAAGAATCGAACGAACGGACTCGTCCCACTTGATTCCCCGGAAGCGCTCATCCGTTCGGGGCTCATTGATTACGATGGGCTTCTTGTTGAGATGCATCCATCCAAGGAGTGCCTGATTGATCTGGAATTGCTCGTGATCGCTGGAGGATACCATCGTCCGTACAAGGGTTCTCAGCGGTTGACTGGCTTCTTCGTCAACGAGCGTGATGACGCCTTGCTCGGCATTGACGGCTCGAAGCGACCTGCGAATGATCGTCTGCATGATCTCCTGAGAGTCCAGGGAGGCGCTGATGGCACGTCCGAGGTCATTCAGAATCGAAAGTTCCTCGATCGCCCGTTTGAGGCGCCTGTTCTCTTCTTGCAGCTTTGCAGCCGATGTGTCGAGTTCAGCCATTTGAGTCTGGAATCAGCCTGGAAGGGTTGTCGGGAATCAAGCGGCTGAAAGATACGTAACGGCAGATGGATTGTCAATAATGCGAATGTCTGTGCGGTGTCTCGAGAAGCGGGAGGAATATCTATCGGTGTGAACGTGGGATTGGGGCAGCGCGGGGTTCACGCGTTTTCCGAGAAGCCTCGAAATCCTTCGAATCAGCACACATCCCCTATTGGTCTTTGTTCCATCCCAGTTCGCTATCGACACAAAGCAAAGCATGGACTCACTGACGCTCGAACCGAATGAAACGACGTTCGCTTTCCTACTTGACCCATTTTTCTCTTCCGGCGGGAGGCTTCCAGGTGGATTGCGGCTCGAAGTAGGACCAGAGGGTTTTTGACACGTTACGGATGAGGACGTATCCTTCGTTGTCGTTTTTCCATTGCTGGTCTTTCTGATTCTTGGTGATGACGCAGAAAACGTACGATCCGGACGGAGCGTTGACGAGTACAGTTTCGGATTTTGAAGCGTTCACGGCACCGCTCTTCGATGCAACTTGCACCTGTGGAGGAATCTGTGAAACCGCCTCTCCGTCCCAGTATGGTTTCGTCAAGACTCGGAACATTTCTTCGCTGGCCGCCTGAGTGATCAGTTGTTGTTGATAGATGCGAGCCATCAGTTCCGCCATCTCCCGGGGTGATGTAACCCCCCATCCGAAAATCGAACGAAAGCCCTCACGCCCCGGCGTGCGCGAATTAACCCTCGTCGAATGAAATCCGTTTTTCTCGAGTAGATCGTTGATGGCCGTTCCGGTTCCTGCGAGTGCTTGCAGCCACAAGGAAGCCGTATTGTCACTGACGGTAATCATCAGATGCACGAGCTCCGCAACGGCAATCCGCGTGCTGTCCTTGAACGATCCGGTAATGCCGTCGTCATACTTCATCGAATCGCGGTATACCACAGCACTATCGTACTTCAGTTCACCCCGCTCAATGCGGTCGAAGAGGCCGCAGAGGATCGGCACTTTGATCATGCTGGCGGTCGGAAACAAGGAGTCGGCATTGAATGTTGCCGTCGTTCCTGTCTTGAGATGTCGCACATAGATCCCTGCTGTCCCCTGAAAACCCTGCGCCAGGTCCATCAGCTTCTGCTCCAGAATCGGATCGCGCCGCTCCTTCGGAAAACCAGGTCCTTGAGCGTACACTGGTGTGACGAGTAGACTGAGGAAAAGAACGATACCGTAGCGTGTCTTCATGGTCGATTCCGTCTGAGTTGAATAGGCGATGATGCACAGGGATGTAAACCGAAACACTACTCCTGAGAAAGTAGAGAAGAAGAGGCCGAAAATCAATGCAGGCAAATCAAGGTGACCGTCCTTTCTTGCTTTTCCTCCAAAGTTTGTCTACCATGATTTCGAAAAAAATTGGATGGATTCATTCCATGGTTATTGGATTGGCTAGCACGCGCAAGCCGAAAGTCGATGCTGTACGGGCAGTGTTTCGCCGATTGGCGCCCAAATTCGGCGTACCGTTTGAAGAGATCAAATTCATCGAGATGGAGATCGCTTCGGGTGTCGATGAAACACCAACCTCGCTGAACCATATCCTGCAAGGGGCAAAAAGACGGGGAATTGGTCTTCGGGAAATGTGCCAGGAGAGGAATCACCTGGTGGACTACTCGATCGGGATGGAGGGAGGGCTCTTTTCGGTGGAAGACCCGCTCTTCGGCACACAGACGTTTCTTCAAAGTTGGGCCTATGTGACCGATTACCGATTGGAGTCTTTCGGAGCGAGCGGCGCGATTGCAGTGCCCGATTCAATTTCAGAACCTGTGCTGCTGGGGAAGGAAGATCTCGGAGCTGTCATTGATGGTCTGGCGAAGCAAAAAAACGTGCGCAGCAATCAAGGGACGTGGGGAGTGTTGACACAAGACCTGATTTCAAGGCAGGAATCCTTCGAGCTCGCTCTGACGAGCGCCCTTGCGCCATTTTACAACCCAGCCTCCTACGGCATTCGCACAAAACCCCGATAACAGACATCATCGATCGAACGATCGATGGAAGCAAACAAGCAGCGTATCGAAGAGTCCCAACAACGTCATGCAACGGGCCTGGCATAGCATCTACAACGCAATCTTCATCCCGGGATTCTGGGCCTTGCTTCGCGTCGCAGCTCTCTTTAATAGGAAGATTCGCCGCGGACTCTCCGGACGAGCACACTTGTTCGAAGAGCTCGAACAGTCATCGCTGGAACTGAAAGCATCCCGGCGAATCTGGTTTCACTCGTCCTCGATGGGGGAGTTTGAACAGGCGAAACCAATTATTGCAGCACTGCGCGCGAAACACACCGATTTGGATATCGTGGTGAGTTTTTTCTCACCGTCCGGGTACGATCATTCCAGGAATTACAAACTCGCCCATTTGATCACCTATATTCCCTTCGATTCCATCGCCAATGCCCGACGGTTTCTCGATTTGATTCGCCCAACCATTGCCGTCATGGTCCGGTATGACATTTGGCCGAATCATGTGTGGGAATTGAATAAGCGAAAGATTCCAACGTTTATCGCCAACGCCACCCTTCGGCGGGACTCGGTACGACTCAAGTTCCCCCTCAAAAGCTTCCATGAAGAATTGTATCAGCAGCTTACATCGATCCTGACCGTGTCGAAAACAGACGAAGATTCATTCGGCCAACTCGGTCTCAAGCATCCAAAAGTTCAGACGATCGGTGAAACACGCTACGACCAGGTATGGCAGCGGAGCGTGGAGGCGAGAAAGAAACATCTCATCCCGGAACACGTGCTGAAACGGAAACGTGTCGTTGTCGTGGGAAGCAGCTGGGACGAGGACGAAGATGTGGTGCTTCCCACATTTCGCAGGATTGCCCAATATGATGCGAATGCGTTGATGATCCTCGTCCCACACGAGCCCACACTGGAGACGCTCGAACGGATTGAGCTCCAGCTGAACGACCATCAGCGGTCGATCCGGTTTTCCGATCTCAACGACTACTCAGGAGAACAGGTCATCCTCGTCGACAGCATTGGTATCCTGACGACACTGTATCAATATGCGGATGTCGCCTATGTAGGGGGAAGCTTTCGCCAGGGTGTCCATAATGTGCTTGAACCGGCAGTGTATGGCATCCCGGTGGTGTTCGGACCAAAGCACCACAACTCGCAGGAGGCATTTGAGCTTGCCCGGCGTGGCGGAGGATTCGTCGTTCACGATCAGCAAGACTGTTACAGAACGCTCCGGCTGTTGTTGAGCAACAAGAAAGAGAACTCGCGAGCTGGTAGCATTTCGCTGAATCTCGTCAAGGAGAACATCGGAGCGACCGAACGGTTTGTGAAGCATTTGGAGCAGTACCTGTAGGGAGGGGTGTCATCGGCCGATCGCGCGCACGGCCGATGGCTTGCTGACCGATGGCCCCATCATCAAACTTCACTGAGTGAACCATCCACATGAAGATCGCTTACTTTGATACGATTGCCGGTATCTCGGGCGACATGGCGCTTGGCGCTTTCGTCAGTGCCGGATTTCGATTCGACGATCTCGTTAAGGAGATAAAGAAACTGGGATTGACCGGATACGAACTCGAGGCGCGGCACATCGAGCGGAGCGGCATTACGGCCACAAAAGTTGATGTCCTGATTTCGGAACAACCGAAATACCACCGTCATCTTCGGGATATCCTGGCAATGATTGACGGGAGCGGACTTTCCGTGCGCGTGAAGACCAGAGCAAGTGCAATCTTCCATGAGATTGGCGTGGCGGAGGCAACCGTTCACGGGACGACGCTGGAAAAGATCCACTTTCACGAAGTCGGTGCAATCGATTCGCTCGTCGATATCGTCGGCGTGGCTATTTGTTTGGAATATTTTGGCATCGAGAAAGTCTATTCGTCGGCGGTGAAAATCGGGAATGGCGGATTTGTCGACGCACAGCATGGTACCATTCCGGTACCAACCCCCGCAACAACAGAGATTCTCAAGGGATATCCCACCATCCTGACCGACATTTCCAGCGAATTAACAACGCCAACGGGGGCGGCCATTATCAAAGCGCTGTCATCCGGCCTGCTCAGCCACGAACTTTTGACAATCGAAGCGGTCGGTTACGGTGCCGGCACGCGCAATCTTGATAAGCTTCCCAATCTTTTGCGGGTCATGATCGGCAGACTGGAAGCAACGGAAGATGCTGACGGCATTCTGAGTCTCGAAACCAATATCGACGATATGAACCCGGAGATCTATCCATTTGTTCTCGAGCAGCTTTTTTCCGCCGGCGTGAACGATGCCTATCTCGTTCCCATCATCATGAAGAAGGGACGGCCCGGCGTGGTCCTATCGGCGCTGGTTGAACGCTCAAAGCTTGATGCAGCCCTGGACATAGTGTTCCGCGAGACTTCGACGCTCGGCGTGCGTATACATCCGGTGGAACGCCGCAAACTCCTTCGAAGTATCAAAGAAGTTCAGACGTCCCTGGGTCTTGTCCGCGTGAAGGCAGTTCTGCATGAACAGAAGGAAGTGCTTCTTCCGGAGTATGAAGAATGCAGACGGATTGCGCTCGAACAACACCTGCCGTTGATTGACGTCTATCGAATTCTTGACAAGGAACTGAGAACCTGATGCAGAGGGGAATCTGCAAGGAACGGGATGAACATACCCAATCATCATTTCCTGAAGAGGGCGATTTCTCTGGCATCGATTTCCTGGACAATCGTCTTTTCGTAACCTGCTGTCTTTGCCCGCTGGCTCTCTGATACCGTAGTCGTTCCCATGAGTACTCACTACGCCGATATCGCCCTTCCTGTGCCGATCGACCACACGTTTACCTATTCTGTTCCCGTGGAACTTGATCCACTTGCGTCCGTCGGATGCCGTGTGGTTGTTCCGTTCGGCAAGAAACAAATCAGCGGTGTCGTTGTGGCCCGATCCCTGGAGTCACGGGTTGCTCAAATCAAGCCGATCTTCGACGTCTTGGACGCTGTCCCTTCCTTTTCGGCGGAAATGCTAAGGCTAACGCAATGGATCGGAGAATACTATTTGACTCCCTGGGGCGAAGTGCTTCGCGCCGCGACTCCGCAAGGACTCAACGTTGAATCCCTCCGGATGGTGACGCTGAAGGCCGGCGATCTCAATGCGATACTGCCAACACTCAAAGCCTCAGCCATAAAACAGCGAGCCGTGTTGGAGATGCTGCAGCGAGAACCTTCCTTGAGTGTGCCTCTCCTGCAGAAGAAGACCGGTCTTCAATCGTTGAATGCCACACTCCATCAACTTGTGGCAAAGGGGTGGGTGGACATGCAGGAACAGCTGCAGAAACCGAAGGCATCGACGAAGTCGCAGAAGGTTGTTCGAATCAACGAGCGAGGATGGGAGCTTCTCGCGGATTCTGTCACGTCCATACCAACAACTGCGCTGATCTTGACGAAGAGACAGATCGTATTGTTGCGTGCAATCTCTGCACACTTTCAACAGCGCGGAGAGTATCTTCCTCTCAAGCAACTTGCAGAGGATAGCGGCGTGTCCATGGCGTCGCTGAAGACGCTTGAACAGAAGGGATTTCTGGAAAGTTCTTTGCTGGAGGCATATCGAACGAGCGAGTATGATCAGGTCGAGAGTCCGCCGGCGCTGACACTCAACCGACATCAGCAGGAAGCACTGAATGCGATCAGTACCGCAGTCGACAAAGGCGCTTACGCCACATTTCTTCTTCACGGCGTCACGGGGAGCGGGAAAACGCAGGTCTACATCGAGGCAATTCGCCGGGTTCTCGCGAACGGCAAAACCGCGGTGGTCCTTGTCCCCGAAATCTCGCTCACGCCGCAAACCGTCCGGCGATTCAAAGCACACTTCGGCAGTGATGTGGCAGTGATGCATAGCCAGCTTTCGGTGGGGGAACGATACGATGCCTGGCGAATGGCTCACCAGGGAAAAATAAAAATCATGATTGGACCGCGCTCAGCCGTCTTCGCTCCGCTGAAGAACATCGGTCTGCTGGTCGTGGACGAGGAACATGATGGCTCGTACAAACAGTTTGACGCCAACCCCCGCTATCACGGCAGAGATGTCGCGATTGTGCGCGCTTCACTGGCCAACGCCGTCGTCGTCTTGGGGTCGGCCACGCCGTCGTCTGAGAGTTACTACAATGCGATCAGCGGCAAGTATCGTCTGCTGGAACTTCCCCAGCGCGTTGACGATGCCCGCATGCCTTCGATCGAGATTGTGGATATGGCAACGGAACGAAAACGGCTCTACCAGGAAACAAAGGCCGAAGTTCAGGCGACAGGGAAACCGTTCCCAAAGCATCTGCAAACGGAATCGATTTCAAAACTCTTGCGTGATGAAATCGCGAAAAGGCTTGAGAAGAACGAAGGCGTTATCCTTCTGCAAAATCGGCGAGGGTTCTCACACGTCGTAGAATGCTTCGAGTGTGGGTACGTCGAACAATGCGATAACTGCGATGTTTCCCTGACCTACCACCTTTTCAAAAAGGACTTGCGGTGCCATTATTGCGGGGCGGTCAAGCGAGCGCCGACAATATGTCCGAAGTGCAGCGGAACGGAAATCCGTCACCACTCATTCGGAACGCAGCAAGTCCAGGAAGAACTACAGGAGTTGTTCCCCAAGGCGATCATCCTCAGGATGGATAAAGACACCACGAAACGGCGGGGTGCTCACGACAAGATTCTTCAACAGTTCGGCAAACGAGGTGCCCACATCCTCCTCGGCACGCAGATGGTCGCCAAAGGGCTTGATTTTCCGCACGTGACGCTTGTCGGAGTCATATCCGCGGACACCCAGATGCTGCTCCCGGATTTTCGAGCATCAGAGATGACGTTTCAATTACTTACTCAGGTGGCGGGTCGGGCGGGCCGAAGCAACCTGGCGGGCGAGGTTGTTGTGCAAACGCTTCAACCGGACCACTACAGCCTGAAGCACGTCCTGACGCATGATTTCAAGAACTTCTACAAGGAGGAACTCGAATACCGGCGAGAACTTGATTATCCGCCGTTCTCGAGGATCGTGCTCATCGAGTTCACCGGGGCCAGGGAGAATGAAGTCCACCACAACGCCAAGAAATTCACAGAATACTTGATTCAGCACGCGAGAGATTTCTACCGTGTCCTTGGCCCAGCCGATGCGGCGATACCCAAGATCAAGAACCAGTACAGGAAACATATCCTCGTAAAAGATCTCAAGGACAAGGACCCGTCAGGATCGTATCTCCGTTCAGCCCTGCAGAAGGCGAAGCAGCAGTACGATGCGGCATTGCTGGGGGCCAATAGGAAGATCCGGATGACCATCGACGTGGATCCGCACGGCATGATGTAGTGATCGGATCTAATGCGTCCCAGAAGTTGAAGGTTGAAGGGCTCTGATGAAGAAACTCAGTCCATATCTCATTTTCTTTGCAGCAATGCTTTGGGCGACCGATGCACCATTCCGGATGCATCTCACAAAGGAGCTCAACAGCAGTTTCATCGTGTTGGCGGAACATTTTGTCGACGTTCTGTTCGTGTTACCATTGCTGTACCATGGATTCGGAAAACTGAAGCTCATTTCTGTCAAAGAATGGGGGGCAGTGCTCTTTATCGCCATCTGCGGAAGTGCTCTCGCATCGATTGCCTTCACGCAGGCCTTTCGTTATGTCAATCCATCGGTCGCTATTCTTCTTCAGAAACTCCAGCCGTTCATCGCGATCAGTCTGGCGGCCGGCATCCTGAAAGAAAAGCTCACTATGCGCTATTGGGAGTGGGCACTCTCCGCCATTGCCGGTGCGTATCTGATTTCGTTTCCCGGCTTCAAGCCTGAGCTATTTCCGGGCGAACAGTTCAATCCAAACATCATCGGCATCGGCTATGCACTCCTTGCAGCCTTCTTGTGGGGAGCGTCAACCGTGTTCGGAAAATACGTGCTCATCAACACCGATTTCAAGCTAATGACGGGCCTGCGATTTGTCATCGCCTTCGTTTTCTTGCTCATCTTCAATCTCTCGACGCAGTCCATCCCCACACTCGCAACGGTGAGTCCGAAGGACTGGCTCTTCATCGTTGTCATCGCCATCACTTCAGGAGTCGTCGCCCTGTTCATCTATTACAAGGGACTCGAAAACACGAAGGCATCAGTTGCCACGATTGCGGAACTGGGTTTTCCGATGGCCGCAGTGATCGTGAACTGGGTTTTCCTCAGTGCATCACTGGTACCCATGCAGCTGGTCGGCATGACAATTCTGATGTTTGCCATCTATCGATTGACACGGTTATAGAAAGGCGCTGGAACCAACGCTGAAGAAACTGGTTAAATCACGTAATCATCACAGTCCAACAAGGGGAAGAACCATGAACCATGTGAAAGCCTGCATGGCGCTTCTGGTCGTCGTCGTGTTGCTGTATCCGCCGACGGCAGATGCGCAGAAGAAATCCATCACCAAAGAAGGGAAAGCATGCGTCGATTGCCACAAAGAACTTTCGCCATCGTTCGTGAAAGAATGGGAGATCAGCAGCCACGCTAAAAAGGGAGTCGACTGCTATACCTGTCACAAAGCGGACAAATCGGATCCCGACGCGATGGACCACAACGGATTTACCATCGCCATTCTTGTTACGCCCAAAGATTGCGCACAGTGCCACCCCAAAGAAGTCGATCAGATGACGAACAGTCATCACGCCAAGGCCGGGGATATACTGAATTCATTGGATAATTACCTGGGGGAAGTCATCGGCGGTCCGGAAGCTGTCGCGGTCGGATGCCTGCAATGTCACGGTGCGAAAGTGAAAGTGCTAGCCGACGGCAAACTCGATGTGAATTCATGGCCAAACACCGGAATCGGCCGTATTAATCCGGATGGATCGAAGGGATCGTGTTCAGCTTGTCACACTCGCCACAAGTTTTCGAAGGCGCAAGCCCGCGAACCGCAAACATGCGGTAAGTGTCATCTGGGTCCGGATCATCCTCAGATCGAAGTTTACCAGGAATCGAAACACGGAATACTGTATGAAGCCAACAAGAGCGCGCTCCACATGGAAAAGGACAAATGGGTCGTCGGTAGGGACTACTCCGCCGCTCCGACCTGTGCCACGTGCCACATGAGTGCAACGCCGAATCAGCCAGTCACGCATGATGTTGGAACGAGAATCAGCTGGACGCTCCGCCCTCCAGTCTCCAAGAAGCTGGAGAGTGCCGAAAAGAGGCGGGACGACATGAAAGATGTGTGCAGCAGTTGTCATTCGGCTCCCTTTGTAGACGGCTTCTATCAACAATTTGACAATCTTGTGAATCTGTACAACGATAAGTTTGCAAAGCCGGCCATGGGAATACGACAGGAATTGATGGATGCCGGCAAGCTGACGAAGGCGGACTTCGACGACAAGCTAGATTGGATTTACTACGAACTGTGGCATCATGAAGGAAGAAGGGCAAGGCATGGCGCTGCCATGTCGGGCCCTGACTACGCCTGGTGGCACGGAATGTATGAAGTATCAAAGAAGTTCTACTCGGAGTTCCTGCCGGAAGTCAAACTTGCCGCCGGACCGGAACTGTACGACAAACTCGCCAAAAAATACCTCGAGCCGGATATTCGACATGAATGGTATCTGAAGGGAATGAGCAAGGAACAGCTGGAAAAAATCAGGAAGTACTACGAGGAGCGGTACGGGAAATAGTTGATGAGATCTTTCACAATCGCAGAATCGATGTTTGATGCCGGGTTTGCTGGGGCCTCTTGTTGTATGCGTTCTTTCTGAAGAAACTGGAACGGGAGGGAAACTTTTGGAGAGTATTGCTGTTATTGTTTGACGGCTTTCTTCAGCCTCATGTACGTCTTCTTCGTTTCCTCAGACACAAGCTTTACTTCACCGATCGTGGGCATGAAATTCGTGTCGCCGCTCCATCGCGGCACGAGATGAAAGTGAACATGCTGGTCGATGCCGGCGCCGGCAACCCTTCCAAGATTGGCACCGAAATTGAACCCTTGCGGCTGACTCACCTTTCCCAAGGCGGCGATCATGTCGGAGGTCGCGGCCATGATATCCGCATACTCGGCTTTTGCAAGACCCTCAAAATGGGGCGTGTGTTTGTAAGGCACGATCATCAGATGTCCGCTGTTGTAGGGATACAGGTTCATCACGACATAACAAAGCTTCTTCCGCACAACAACCAGGTTTTGGCTGTCTTTCCGTTCTCTGGAAATCCTGCAAAAAAGACACTCTCCGTCGTGTGTCGGTTTCTCGTCTTTGAATGAGGCGATGTACTTCGATCGCCAGGGGGAGAAAAGTCTTTTCATATGCGTGCTTTCGTCAATTCCTGTGTTGAAAATATAGGAAGGCGTAGAAGGGGAAACAAGCAAAATCGGCTACCGGCCAACCACCTTCTCCGCGGCGTGTCTTCCGCTCAGAATCGCCCCCTCGATCGTTGCCGGCAATCCGGTGTTTGTCCAGTCTCCCGCGAGAAAGAAATTCCCGAGACTCGTCTCCGTATGCGGACGGACCGCCTCCATGCCGGGTTTTGGGGAGAACGTTGCCCGCTTCTCTTTCACAACAAGGGAATGGACAAGCTTTGCCTGAGACACACCGGGCAGTACGCGTCCCAGGTCCTCCAAGGCAATCCCTATCAATTCATCCTTTTCAAGATTAACAAAATCGCCTGCAGCACTCATGACGAGTGAAAGATATTGCGGTTTCCGTACCGATCCAGCGGAAATGTTGTGCAGCCTCGTCTTGTTGAAGACCCATTGAAACCTTGCGTCGAGTAAGGCGGCAAAATCCGTCGTCATGACGCTGGAATCGAACCAAAGATTGACCGTGATGATGGGAACGGATTCAAACTGATCTGGCGCTGCAAACCCCGCATGCCCCTCCAGCAAAGGGAACAAATCAAAGTACGGAACGGCCGCAATGTAGGAGCGTGCGCGCACGACTTCTCCCGACGAGGTACGAATCTCTTCAATCTTGCCACCGTCGGCAACAATCTTCTCGATGCGTTGTCCTGTCCTGATCTGCCCACCGCAGAGGCCGAGATACCGAACAGCCGGGTCAACAAGGAGCTCGCTTAATCCCACTCGCGGAATCAACAGAGAAGAATCTTCCCTGGACCGCAGGAATGCTGCACGAAGAACTCTGAAGAAGGGGAGGGCGGAAGCTCGCGTCGGGTCATCATTCAGCGATCCGATTGCCAGGATATTCCAGAGGTGTCGTTTGGCCTCAATCGATTGATGCAGGCTGTTGAGCCATTCGTCGACTGTCATTGATTCAATCCGGCGCTCTTTCTCTGCCGTTGTCCGGAGCAGAGCGATTCCGACAAACAGAAGGCGGAGGCGGTCGCCATACGACAGCGTGTCTAGCCCCATGAGCCCGTCGAGGATGTGGAGCGGCGCGGGCAAGGATGGGCACGTCAAGTATGCGGGATCCTTGTAAGGCCGGAGAAAATCGATGTGCAAATTAGGCTGGAGTGTGGCGAGATGTTCAGAACCGATTGTCCGCAGGTACCGTCGCGTTTCGTGATAACATCCCATCATGAGATGTTGACCGTTGTCCACAACGTCGCCGGTTGCTTCATCGATGAAGGAATGAGACCGGCCGCCAAGGTATTGCCGTTGTTCGAGCAGAAGAACGCTCTTTCCCTGGATGGCAAGATTCACGCCGGCACTTAAGCCGGCTAATCCGCCCCCGATAATGACCGCGTCATATGTCATAGCTGAAGAAAGCACAAAGACCCGGAACGAAGTGCGATGGACCCGGAGGATCCGACAATGCGCGTGCTTCCGTGTTCCTCGGTGGTGAGATTCTTCTTCAAGCGAGTTTAGGCGGGCAATTCTGTCCGGACGTACCGATGGAAATTCTTGGGGAATTTGTTGCGCAAACGGAGCGCTACCGCAACGAGGAATTTGATCGAGGATGAAAGTCGGATGCGTTTCGTGAAGACATCGTAGTGAACGCTTTCAATTCGTCGCAGCAAAAGGTAGTAAATATTTCCCATCGTGCGGGCTGCGGAAAAGAGCGGCTTGTCTTCCTCTGCCAAAAATCCTTTGGCCTTTCTATAGTACTGGTGTGCGCGGTCGCACTCGAACTTCATCAAATCCACAAACCGCCGTTCATAGACATTCCGGAGAAGCTCGTCCTCTGAATATCCGAACCTGCGGAGGTCTTCCTGGGGAATGTAAATGCGTCCTCGCTTGCCGTCCGATTTGATGTCCCGGAGAATGTTGGTCAGTTGGAGCGCAATCCCAAGATTGATGGCGTATTGTCTCGTCTCTTCATTCTTGTAACCGAAGACTTCCGCGCAGATGAGCCCTACGGTTGATGCGGCACGATAGCAGTACTGTTCCAACTCTCCGAATGTCTCGTACCGTTTCTTGGTCAAATCCATTTCCATTCCCTTGATCAGCTCGTAGAAATGTTCGACCGGGATGTTGAAACGATGAATGATGGTTCCCAATTTGTTCAAGAGAGTATAGCGCGATACACCGTACAAGGATCGCTTGAGTTCATCGGTCCACAAGAGAAGACGGGCATATTTTTCTGTATCGTCACCAGCTTCATCAACGATGTCGTCGGTGGTACGGCAGAACGCGTAGATGGTCTCGATGGCTTCGCGTTTGGGCTTGGGGAGAATCAGAAAGGAGAAATAGAAATTGCTATCCTTGTTCTGTTCTGGCATCGGTATGGAAGCGTGAGATCCTTGCATGAGTAGAAATTAGTGAACAATTGAGCGCAAAACCAGACCCATTTTGTCAATTATGGTTAGCCGGGGCCTTTTCTGGAACACATCGTAGCCCTGTCCTTTGATTTTATTCAAAATTCGCACACCACCATTCCATGTCAACTTCAGTTCGAATCGAAGATCCCGTCCCACCTGATACACGAGAGGTTTTCCTTCGTTAAAGAAACGCTCCGTTCGGGCAACCTCATACGAAAGCAATTTGCGGAATCCCCGGGTCACCGAACGACTCATGAGATCCTGTTCGGAAACACCAAACTGTGCCATGTCCTCTTGGGGGAGATAGATCCGGTCCTTTTCAAGGTCGACGGAAACATCTTGCCAGAAATTGGTTAATTGAAGGGCCGTACAAATCGCGTCTGACTGCATGAGCAAGAGTTCGCTCCTGTAGTTGAACAGCAGCAACACAAGTCGCCCGATGGGATTGGCCGAGCACGAACAGTAATCGAGGATCTGCTCAAATGTCTCATGGCGTCGGATCGTCACATCCAGGCGAAAAGCAGTAAGGAGGTTTTGGAACAACTCCTGCGGAATCTGAAACCGCTCCACCGTTTCCGTCAGCGCAACGAAGACAGGATGCGTTGACTCTCCCTGGTAGCAGGCGACAAGCTGTTCTTCCCAGCGGCGAAGGCTTTCGATTCGTTCGGCCTGCGTATATCCGGGTTCATCCGCAAAATCATCCGCAATCCGGGCAAAGGCATAGATCGCTGCGATGTGCGGGCGCTTATCGGACGGAACAAACCTGGAGGCAACGGGGAAGTTTTCATAGTGGCTGTAGGTAAGCTGCTCGCAAAAGGCGAAGCTTTCCGGAAGAGTCCAGTGTCTTTGATCGATGCTCAAATAGGGAGTCTGCACGTGAAACCTTCCGCCAAGAGAAGAATTGACACCACGAGGAAACGGATCGGTACCTAATATCATCAATCCGACAAGGAAAATCAAGCCGCGCGGCTTCCTGACGACGATGAGCGGGAAACCCATACCGTGGTCAAGCTTGCGTTTGTGATATTCCCGAGGACTGTAGCGGAATGATCTTACGGATCAATCACCAACCGGCACTTCGTAGACTTGAATCGGCGTGGAAAGACCCTTGACAAGGATGGGTTCAAGGGGGACAGTCGCAACTTGCCCCTGGAGAAGTTCAAACGTCCGTTGTGAGATGAGGATGCCCTCGACGGGGGCACTGGCCTCGAGCCGCTGTGCGAGATTGACATCCGAGCCAAGCACGGTGTACGACAATCGGCGGGCCGAGCCCATGTTCCCTACCACGACGGGTCCGCTGTTGATGCCAATACGGATCTTGAGTGGGAAGAGGCCGGTAGCTTCCCATTTGGCTTTCAGCTCTCTGCACTTCTTCTGCATTTCGATCGCGGCCCTCACGCATCGAAGCGCGTGGTCGGGCTGGGGTTCCGGATCCCCATAGAATACCATCAACCCGTCGCCGATGAATTTGTCGACAGTTCCTTCATACTTGAAGACAATATCCACCATAGCCCCGAAGTACTCGTCGAGCATCTTTTGAATTTGGTCCGGCGTCATCGTCGAGGAATACGTCGTGAAACTCTTGATGTCGCTGAACATGATCGTCAGTTCCTTCTTCTGTCCACCCGCGGTGATCATCTCGGGATTTGCCATGATCTTCTTGACGACGGATGGAGGAAAGTACGCCTCGAATGACCGCCGGAGGGACTCTTTTTCCTTCTCTTCGTTGATGTAGCGGTACGCAAGCGTGGAAAAGACACCGATGACGATGAAGAAAGAAGGCCGGATGACATTGACAATGATATTTGCGTAGAGGAACAACGTCCCCGCCATGAAGACGGTGCCAAGGAGAAGGATCAAGCCCGCGATCCAGAGTCCGCGGGACGACAGTCGCTGAGCCAGCAGGAACAGGAGAACGGCAAGAAGAAGCTCATACAAGAAGAGTTGCACACCCGACAACTCGGCAAGAAAATTCTCCGTAATAATCGTGTGAACGACACTTGCATGCAGACCGCTCAGGGGATAATTGTTGTCGGTCGGGACCGGAGCAATATCCGACGATCCGGTCGATACCTGGGAGACCACGGCAATCGTTCCACGGAGTTCTTCGGCCATGATTTCCAGATCGTCCCGCGAATCGGAAACGTTATACACATCGGCGAAATCATAGTGCTTCATCCTCGACCATGGTCCGACAAAATTGATGACCATTTGGCATCGGTTGTCGATGGGAATCACGATATCGTGGGGAGCTTGCCCCGGCCGGCGTGCATCCCTGAGTGTGATGCTCTTGCCCGGTCGAACAACGATCTTCTCCGGAGGAACCTGAAGATAGTCACACACGGAGCGGAAGGGAAAACTTGGATAGAACGCATTCTCATATCGTACCAGTAGCGGTGACCGCCGAAATGCTCCATCGCGGTCAAACTTGATACTGAGATAACCAAGACCGCGCGATGCATTCGCAAGTTCCGGGAAAGTGGCGAGGGGATTGACTCCTTCGAAGAACCTGTCGGCATTGCCCTCCAGTACCACGCTCCATTTTGTCTTCTCGAGGTACTCTAACCTGTCTTTGGACGCCCTGGCCGATCCCTGAGGCGCCAGGCCTTCCGCCAAGTCAAAGGCAATTCCAAAGTAGGCATTGGATGCAGAGCGGATCCCCTGCAGAAACGCGCTATCTTCTTGGGCATCGGATGAGCGCGCGGCATAGACGAAGTCCCAGATTTGAGCTGCGACACCCATCTCGCCGAGATTCTTTACAACCCGGCCGAAGTGAAAACGGCTGGGATAGAAATTGCCGAGCTTCTCGACGCTGCCGTCGCTCAGGTCAACATGGATCACCGTCGTGTCGTAGACGGGCCTGAAGGCTGCAGAGTTCGACCGGAAAACGAAAAGCTGGTCGATGGCCTGTGCATTCCAGGGCTCGAAAATGTTCGGAAGGAGCCAGAAGAGAAGAAACGAAATCAAAAACGAAGCCACGATCAACGTGACCGTGGCTCTCAGTTTTCGGCTGCTATTGGTGCTCAATGGAGAATGTCTTGCCGTAGAAATTCGTGGCCGTAATGTGCGTGGCGATGGTTGATACGTCCGGACGCTTTACTTCTTCAGCTTTTTCCATGCCACGGACATTCCCGCCGATGGTGATCGGTTTTTCCGCCAGCGTGGCGAAGCTCTTGTACCGTTTGCGTACATTCCGGATTTCCGCAATGATATTCTGAGCCAGTTCCTGCTTCTTTGATTCGTCGGCGGAGAGATAGTCCCCAATCAAGGATTCGAGTTCGATCAATCGTTCCGATGAGCCCAAAAGATAGAATGTCTCCCTCCCGACGTTTTTGTCGAGTTGAAACCAACTCCGCCCCTTCGGTATAAAATACGACTTCCCGACTTTGTAGTCGGCCACGAACTGTTTGAATCCGTCTGTGGGAAACACGACGCTGATCGTTCCCCTGGAATCCTGGTTGATGACGTACACAAAACAGTCTTTGACCAGCTCCACGTACATTTTCATGTCATCGCCGCTTTTGAGCACGGTGTCCCGGGTGATCGAGACAAACCGCTTCTCTTTCCCGGCCATCGCTCCAAATGCCCATCGGAAAGAGACATTTTCATCATTCTGAACCGCCGCTGTTGACGGAGAGGCGGGATGTGCCCCGGTAAAGAGAGCCAGAACGACGACGGAAACAAAGACGAGCAATCCTGCTACTGTTTTCATGGGCACCCCACAGAATTAGTGAGCAATAGTGGCAATCGTGAGTTCCTTGTCATATGCAGTCTGACTTCGGGTCGGGTTTTGGGCCCCCTTGGTCTTGCGTTTCACTTGTTCTTCGACGTACTGCATCGCTTCGTTGATCGTAATCGTGTAATCGTTGTTGAAATCGGCCTTGCCTTCGAGGCCCTCAAGGAGGTAGTACGTGAAGGCACCGTGTGCGAGTTCGGGAAACTCCTGCGACACTTCGCCTGCCGCACTGGCTGTGAAGACTACGGTACCCTCTTTGGTCTTTGATAAATCGGAAAGGTATTGATTGATCAGATTGTTTTCTGAAACCCCGATACCGCGTGTCGCAAAGTTGACGCTAATGCCGCCGCTATGACAGGCATCCGAGAAGACCACGATCCGTTTGGCATTGATATACCGGGCAAGGACATCCTGGATTTGCCACATCGGAAATGCAGTTGTCCCGAGCATATTCGGGTCGGAGTCGTGCGTGAGGAGGTAGAGGTTCTGAGGCCGCGCGGGTTCGGGTGCGCCATGGCCTGCGAAATAGATGATCACAAGATCCATGTCGATGGCTTGGCCGAGAAAATTGATCAGCGCGTCCTTAATGTTCGTGAGTGTCGCGTCCTTGTTCAATAGGATGCGCAAATGATCCGAGTCATATCCGCCTCCTTCGGGACGGCGGAGAAAATCGGCAAATGCTTCTGCATCACGATCAGCATACTTCAACGCCGGAATGCCCGCACTGCCGTACTCCGACACACCAACCACAACAGCCCATGCCTGGGGCCCTGAGCTGCGTGGCTTCTTCTGCGTACCCTGTGGAGAAGCAGCAGCAACACCACCGGCAGGTTTTCGGGTGACGGAGAAGGACTTGACAAACCGGTCTCCTTGTTTGCTGACAACTGTGAGTTGCACCTGATTGTCGCCGACGACGAGCGGGATGTCCTCCTGGAGAATATCGCCGATCCCCTTGCCGACAGGAACGGCATTGTTGACCATATCCACCAGGTTCACAGCAATGGAATAATGCTCGACCTCAAACCAAGGTTTGAAGCGGATGAATGTCGAAACGGTTGAGACCCAAGCATTGACTGACGGCTCAATGATCTCGATCGCCTGATCAAGCGAGAGTCGATTGAGAGCCACCGTCTGTGTCACCGTGTGTCCCGCTTTGTCGGTCGCTTTGATTTCATAAGTATTTATTCCGATGCTGTCAAGCGTGACCGTGGCGCTGAAACGCTTGCCTTTCATACCCGGTGGAACGCTTGACCCCTCTCCCGCGCCGGGCACGGTCAAAGGAACAACCCTGCCATTGATTGTAAGGTTCATGACTTCGAAGTCATCGTATGCCAATCCCTGGATATCGAATTCCGCCGAAAGTGTCCTGACCGTCGAATCACCCCCCGTAACAGAAGGCTGCAGGACAATGAGTTTTGGGTCGAGCACATCGGGCGGCGTGGGGAGGACTTTCCATTTTCTCACAAGGCCCTTCGAGGTGGCTATCATCATCGTTTCATCGTTGGTGAATGCCACGAAGGGGCAGAATCCTCCCGTTTCTTTCATCGATTTGACCTCGGCGAATGAGGCGAGATCGATTATCTTCACGGTACTATCAGCGGAGGCGGACGCCAGCCATCGCATTTTCGGATCAAAAGACAATGACGTGATAGACTGTCGTTGCCGTGAGATCTTCGCCTTCAACCCCCACGTCTGGGAATCCCACAGATAGACGCTACCGCTCGCCGTTCCCGCGGCCAGTACATTTCCTCCGGGACTGAACATGATGGTGGTGATACGATCCTTGTTTTCGGCGAGACTCTTCAGGACCGCAAGCTGCGACAGCGAGTATACGCGCACTTGGCCCGTCATCGTGCCGAGAGCGAAGTCTTTGCCGTTCGGATGGATCGTGATTCCTGTAACCTCATCGACAGAAGTGGGCAACGATCCCAATTCTCTTCCGGAGAGCGCATCCAGGATTCGGAGTTTCTTGTCATCGCTGGCGAGATACACGAGAGTCTCATCCTGAACGGCCAGGGCTGTTACTCGCCGTGATTCGCGATAGACTACTTTCGTGAGCACACCGGTTGACGTATTCCAGGCACCAACCTGCCCGTCGGCGGTGGCGGCGATCAGTGCCTGGCCGGAAACGGAAAGGGCGAATAACGAGATCGGGCTTGTCAGGCCGGTCAGATTGCTACGTTCTTTCAAGGTGGCGGCGTCGAGGACTTTCGCTGTCTTCTCCGTGGTGGAGAAGGCGACAACAGAGGGGGTTGCAAATCCTCGCAAAATTGCAGTCTTCAGCACTTCGGTCGAAGAGATCTCCTCAACATAGATTTCCTGCTGGGCTTGCCCCAGTTCTGCCACGGCAAACCAAGCGGCAATAGCGAGAAATCCGAATCGTTTCATGTTTGTAGTCCTTCTCATTGATCGTGTACCACAACATATCGATTGCTGGTAAGACCCGCTGTGCTTCCGGTCAAGCCGAATCTGAGTGTCACCGCTGGCTGGTTGCTTGGAGAAACAGGCGGCAACAGGGGATAACTTGAAGACGCGGCGTGTTGGCCGGAGTCGCTGAGATTGAGCGCGAGGCGCCAAGACGCACGTGTGTGGTCGTCGATCCCCTACGATGTTCGATATTTTTCGAATGAATGTCAAGCTACATGAGTTGCTTCTCGAGACGTGTTTTTCTATATTTTCCGTGCCCGTTGTTCCGTTCATCTCTAGTTTAAGTCGCTCAAGGAATTCCAATGAAAAAACGTCTCTTCCTCCTCTCAGCATTCATCATGCTGGTACTCTCTGTCAGTCTGAGTCAAGCGCCGTCCGTTCAGCTCAAGATCAAGGAGAAATCAGGATTCCTGGGGATGGGTGGTCCGAGGATAGTCGAGCTTCAGCTTTCGAATCAGACGCGGCAGAAGACACTTACCAGCGAAAATGTCAACGCGGGTCCATTCATCTATTTCATTTGCAAACCAAGCGGCGAATGGAAAATCAATCCTGATTTCGTCAAAGATGATCTTTCGAAAGTCACTATTTTCCAGAACGACCAGACAATCCCGATCGGGTTCAAGAGTGACATTGTTACAGAGGGCGATGGGACGAGCATCCTGCTTGGATTCCCAAAAACAATCAAACTCGAACAGCCGTTCAAATTCCAGATCCAGACCGGTGATGTCCGGATCCAAATCGAATTGAAGGTTCCGATAGAGTTGTGGCCGGGCTACAACACTGTCACCGAACTTGCCGCCAACGCTGAAAAGGCATTCGCCGCAAAACAGTTCAAAGAGGCAGTCTTCATCTATACGACCATCATGTCGAATGCCGCCCTACAGATCTTTCCGCAGCATGGCGAGAGCAAGGACAAGCGTACAATATGCTTCGAAAGCTACCTGAACGAAACGACGTCATCATTCCAATCGCTCAAAGATAACTCCCAGATCGAGCTCAAGGAAAAGATCGCCAAAATTGAGGGATTCAAACCGCTGTTCCTGTATGTCATCGATTCGCTTCCGAATGCGACGCTTGGCATCACCGCCACCGACGCAAGCGTCGCGCCCTTGGTCGATCGTGGAAAAAATTTGATTCTCCAGATCGGACTCGTGCGGGATTCCCTCCAAAGAGTGCTTGACGAACGCAATGTCCGCTGGATTAGCGAAGGGTCGGCCACAGGCAAGAACGGAATCTACTATCAGTACATGATCGAAACACTCGCCTACGCCTTTTCCTCCCTCAATTTTGCAGACACGGCCGCACCCGAGCTCAAGGCAAGAATTCCGCAGGATATCTCGGCTCGTTTGAACAAGAACAAGCTTACTGAATCGTATGAGACGTTTCTCCGTCAATGCAACGAACGGTACCAGTCCCGTTTACCGATTTTCCCGCCGGAATTGCTGACGAATCTTCACAAAGACACCGCGGTCTTTGCATTACCCTTCTATTCCATGATCAAAGCTGTGCAGGATTTCTACGCGGCCAATTTTTCTGCATGCACCGAAGAAATATTCAAGATTTTCCGTACATGCTATGAGAGTGAGTTGACCGCTCGATTTGACAACATGCGCGTCATGATCGACAAACGGCTGAATCGCGTTCCTCTCGAAGTGCTGAAGCTGATAGAAGAAGGAGAAGAACTCGAAGCCAAAAAGGACATGCCGGCCGCAGGTGACAAGTTTCGCCAAGCGACGATCATTGCCCCTACCTTTGCCTACGCATCGTACGCGCTGGGGAAATTCTATGTCCGTACGGGAGATCCGGTTAGGGCGATAACGTTTTTCCAGAAAGCGTATCAATTGGACAGTTTGTATTTGAGCGCGTACCGCGAGAGCTATAATCTCTACCGCAAACAGGGGAACTACAAACCCATGATTGAGGTTTTGACCCTGGCGCTTGCACGCGGGAACGACTATTGGGAAACCAATTCAACTCTTGGTCAGGCATTCATGGGCGACGGCGATCCGGCTCGTGCGATTGAGCGCTACAAGCGGGCACTCGAACTCAGTCCGCGCAGCTATCAGACAAGCATCCAATTGGGGCAGGCCTTTCAGACGGTCAAGGACTATCAGAAGGCACGTGAGTACTTCAACAAGGCGATCGAAATCGATGCGCTTCGACAAGAAGCTGTCGATGCACTAAACAGGCTCAACGAACTACAACGAACCGCCCGTTGATTTACACATAAGCTCCTGCAAGGCACGTTGGCGCTGATTCCCCCATGAATCGCTGCCAACGTGCCTTTTTTGCTTTTCACTCAATCCTATGCTATATTTCTTTCGCCCAAAAACACTCAAATTTAAAGGGACTTTTGCATCAACGGGCACAGTGCGAGATTGGCAGACCCGTCCCGCGAACTTGGGGCGAAACGGGCACGTGGCGAAACTGGCAGACGCGCTAGCCTTAGGAGCTAGTGGAGAAATCCATGTGGGTTCGACTCCCGCCGTGCCCACGAAGCTTGCGGGATGAAGTAACGGTGTCAACGGAATAGTCTCGATTGCCGTAAAAGGCGCAAGTAGGTTTTCAATTATTATCGACTGAGAGGAACAGTGTCTTGGAAGTAACGGTCAAAGATCTAACGGAAGTCACGCGAGAGGTAGAAATTATCGTCGGTGCGGAAGAACTTGTACCGCATTTCGAAAAGGCGTACAAAGAATATCGCCCGAAGGCCGAACTCCGCGGCTATCGAAAAGGAAAAGCACCGCTTGATCTCGTCAAAAGAATGTATGGCGAGATGATCGAGCAGGATTCTCTGGAGACGGTTGCCAACGACCTCTACCATCATGTCGCCAAAGAAAAAGAATTGAAGCCGATTGGAGAACCGCGCCTCGTGGACATGAATTTTAAGCGGGGTGAGAGTTTTCAGTGCAAAGTCCAGTACGACGTCCGGCCCAAAATCGAGCTCAAACAGTACAAGATGATTGAAGTGGAGAAGCCTGTTCACAAGGTCACAGACAAAGAGGTTGAGGAAGAGATCCTACGATTGCGGCGCGCCAACAGCACGCTGGAAGAGACGAAATCCGTGACGGATACCGAGAATGTCGTTACCGTGACCATGCAGGAGTTGGATGAGTCGGGAGCACCGTTGATCGGCAAAAAGAGTGAAAATGTCCGGTTCTATCTGGCAGATGAACAGCTTGAACAGCCGTTCAAGGATGCGCTGAAGTCGGCCGAAGTCGGCGGCGACTATACAATCCGGTTTGAGCATCAGCATGGCGAACACATGCACAACGTCCATACACAGCTGAAAGTGACGAAGATCGAAAAAGTCATTCTGCCGGCCCTGGATGATGCCTTGGCCGCGAAAATCACGAATGAGAAGGTCAAATCCGTTGAAGAATTTCGCAAAGGCATTGCGGAAGACCTGCACACGTATTGGCGGGACCGCGAGAAGCGCCAGGTCCTGAATGCTGTGACGGAAAAGATCCTGAAGAGCCACGAATTCCAGATTCCGGCGTCCCTTGTCAACAACGTTCTCGAGGGCTTGTTGGAGGAGATGAAGAACGACTATCCGAACAAGCAGCTTCCGCACAATTTCGACGTCAAGCGATTCTACGAGCAAAACAAATCATACGCGGTAGCACAATCCAAATGGGCATTGCTGCGGGAAGAGATCATCAAGAAGGAAAATCTCAGCGCGGATGATGCGGATCTCGTGAAGCTTGCCGAAAAGGAAGCGGAAAAAATCGGCATCGACAAGGAGCGGCTCGTTACCTATTACAAAACATCGGATCAGATCAAAGACCGGATTGTCGGAACGAAACTGCTTGACTTCCTGTTAAAGAATGCATCCATTAAGGAAGTTCCGGAACCACCCTCAGTCTAACCATTCGTCAAAGGAGTTGTATGGATAAGCACGAACCGACGTATGCCAATCTCGTCCCCATGGTTGTCGAACAGACAGGCAGGGGAGAGCGGGCATTCGACATCTTTTCCCGCCTTTTGAAGGAACGCATCATTTTTCTCGGCACCCCCATCGATGACACGGTGGCCGGATTGGTGATTGCCCAGTTGCTGTTTCTCGAATCTGAAGATCCCGACAAGGATATCAACCTCTATGTCAATAGCCCGGGCGGCAGCGTCTCTGCCGGTCTTGCCATTTATGATACCATGCAGTACATTCGGGCGGATGTTGCCACGATCTGTATCGGCATGGCGGCAAGTATGGGCGCAGTGCTCCTCGCCGGCGGCGCCAAGAACAAACGGACCGCGCTCCCCAATTCGCGGATTATGATCCACCAACCATGGGGCGGTGTCCAGGGAACGGCGACCGACATCAGCATCCAGGCCGAAGAGATTCTGAAGACAAAGAAGCGGCTGAACGAGATTCTTGCGTTTCACACTGGCCGTACGGTCGAGCAAGTCTCCACAGACACCGATCGCGACAAATATCTGTCTGCGCAGGAATCGAAAGACTATGGATTGATTGACAATATCCTGGTCAAGCGGACAAGCGAAGCGAAAAAAGACAAATAGAACCCATTGCATCCCAGGCGTGAATGAGCCAGAAAACGAAACAGGGAGACAAAATTAGCTGTTCATTCTGCGGGCGGTCCCCGGAAGAAGTGAACAGCATCATTGCTGGTCCCGATGTGTACATCTGCGACCTGTGCGTATCGAGTTCGGTGGACATCATCCGCAACAACATTGCGGCCATCAACGCGCGCAAAGGGAACTTCAAAAGCACGCTGACCCCCGTCGATATCAAGAAATCACTCGACGAATACGTAATCGGTCAGGACCTCGCGAAGAAGACCCTGTCGGTTGCCGTCTACAACCACTACAAACGGATCGATTCGAACAACCAGCTCCATAGTCTTGATGAAGTCGAAATCGAGAAGAGCAATATCCTGCTGATCGGTCCCACCGGAACCGGGAAAACGCTTCTCGCCCAGACACTTGCACGCATTCTGGATGTTCCATTTGCGATTGCGGATGCGACGACCCTCACCGAGGCCGGCTATGTCGGTGATGATGTCGAAACGATTCTCGTCTACTTGTTGCAGAACGCCGACTACAATGTGGAAAAAGCTGAGCGCGGGATCGTGTACATCGATGAGATCGACAAGATCTCGCGAAAGAGCGACAGCGCTTCCATCACGCGTGATGTTTCAGGCGAAGGCGTGCAGCAGGCGCTTCTGAAGATCCTCGAAGGAACGATTGCCGGCGTCCCTCCCAAGGGGGGCCGGAAGCATCCCGAACAAAGTCTCATCAACCTCAACACCAAGAATATCCTGTTCATCTGCGGTGGGGCATTCGAGGGTCTGGATAAGATCATCGAGCGGCGCATCAATCAAAACCCGGTCGGTTTTGGCGCTGAGGTCCGGGGAAAGAAAAGCAAACAGCGTGAACGGCTGCTCGCCCATGTCGAGCCGGAAGATCTCCTGAAGTACGGATTGATTCCGGAATTTGTTGGCCGGCTCCCCGTCACGGCAACACTGGAGCCGCTGGACGAACCTGCACTTTCGAATATCTTGACGGAGCCGCGCAATGCTCTCGTCAAGCAATACCAGAAACTGTTCGCGATTGAAGGCGTGGAGCTGGAGTTCGAGGAACAGGCGCTGAAGTCGGTCGTTGAGAAGGCGATGGAGCGCGGAACGGGTGCACGTGCCTTGCGGTCTATCATCGAAAATGTCATGCTCGAGGTAATGTACAACCTCCCTTCACGGCGCAATGTCTCCAAGTGCATCATCACGAAGGATGCGATCTTCAAGTCAAAGGAACCGATCTACCTGTACGAAGAGCGAAAATCAGCGTAGCACGACGGCCAACATCATCCTTGATGACAGCCCGGGGAATGGATACGAATAAAAGAAGCCACACACCGTGTGGCTTTCTTGTTCTGGGTCAGTCGTCAATCCTTCGACGATTGGGCAGACGGAACCATGAAACTACTGGAAGTACACTCCCCGGCCACTTTCCTGCTTCGTCACTTTCAAGTCCTGAAGTTGCGGTGCTTTGACGCGCAGCTCGAACAGGAATCCCCGTGCGATACCCATCGGCCGCCACGTGAAGTTCATTGTCCAGCAGTGCAGATCCCTCGTCACGTTGACGGAAGGGGCAGAAAACTCCTTGTGGACAAAATCATAGTATGCTCCCGTCGCAATCTGCCAATTGTCCGTCAGGTTGAAGGAAAGCTGGGCGCTGATCGCAGAGGAGCGATATTTTGACCGCGGGTCGCTTTGGCTTTGAGAAAAGGTGTAGCTGAGACTGATGTTCCATGGAATACTGAAGTCGGCTTCTTCACGGTCGTAGATGCTCTGATTGATTCTGCGGGGCCCTGGTAGCGTTGCCAGATTGGTTGTGCCGGAAGCCCGGTCCTGCTCCTGTTGAACTGAGGAAGGGACAGATTGACCGGATTGGGATTGCTTCTTCTGGCCGCTCAGCGATGTCGAAAGGCTCAGGGAAACAAATGTCAAATCAGCAAATTTGCCCGTCTCGGAAAGCAGGAATCTGTTCACGCGTCTTCCGGCGGTCTCATCAAACACATACAGGTCGTGCGTTGTCGATGCGCTAACGCTGAGGAATCGTCCGAGCTCTGTCCTGTAGGAAACCTGAAGTGGAGACAAACCCAAGCTGTCGGCGGCGAGGTTGTAGGAAATGCTGGCGCCAAGATTCAGCAACTGGACTTTTTCTTCCTTCGCAGCCGTATCCGCAGGCATGTATTTCATCTCGAACAGATTGCCGACATTGAACGAAAGGCTTCGAACCTTGCCCGAAGGCGCGCCGCCAAACACCTCACGCTCGAAGAAACTGTATTTGACCTCGCGTTGGTTCTTGTCGATATACGTGCCGTAGTAGCCAAACGAAGGGTCGGAAAAGTCCGGTTGAAAACTGAACGAAGCGGACGGAGTGACCGTGTGGCGAATACCGGTAATGCCGAAGACCTGAGGCTGAAAGACGCCGAAGAATTTCGTGGACGTGGAAAGCCCCAGACTGTATGTTCTGACGGCGTTAAATCCAGAGACATCGCGCGTGCCGAGACTGTCCCGCTCTGTACGCGACGCATACCATTTCTCATTGTAGCTCATGAAGGGTGTGAACGTAAAGTACCCCAGTTTGGGGGCCATGTTGATCCCGATCTGGTGGTTGATACCGTAGTGCGACTGATCATCGGTTACTGTCGAGTCGCGGGCTGGCACGGTCCGAAGAGCAAAAGTCTGGACTTGCTTCGAGTGATTGTTCAGTCCCTGTGCGCTGTAGCTCAGGCTGATCAGCTCATACCAGGGCGTTTCCGGCGACGATTCTGCTGATAATCCACGTGACGTTGTACGCTTCTTGAACGGAAAAATCTGTCCCTGTGTAAAGGAAATCGACGGCAGACGTTCGTTGATGGCACCCGTCTTCAAATTCTGGTCCCGGTACAGATTGACGCTGAGATTACTGTTGGAACCTTCCCAGGTTTTCGAGAGAGTGGCATTTGAAACGACGTTTTGCTGGAGAATATCGTTCAGATTGTTGCTAAAATTCTGGTAGTAGCTTCCGGTCATGAAGGAGAAGTTCACGTCGAGCCGTGTTGTCGGGTCGATCTGCTGGTTGTGTGTAATGTTGATGTTGTAGTCACGTTGTTCTGTCCGGCCGGGATCGGCTTCTTCTCCGGTAAAAAGGCTTGTGACGTTGGCGCTGATCCCTCCCGTGAAGTTGTAGCGAAGATTGTAACGGATGTTTGTACGATTCAGCCACCCGCCCCGCGTGTACCAATCGAACGCCGTTGCGATATCCCAATAATCGCTGACGGCCCAGAAGTAGCCAAAATGGCTCAAGTATCTTCCGCGCCGGGTGTCCTCACCATACGCCGGCGTAATGAGGCCGGAGGTTCTGCCTCCGCGGCTTGGAAAGACGCCGAACGGGAGGGCGAACAACGGGACATCGGCGACATAGAAATAGATCGGCTCCGCTACGATCTTGTCGCGCACAAGGACCTTCATCTTCGGACTGGCGAAATAGAAATGCGGATGTTCGGCATCGCATGTGGTGTACCGCCCGTCAGCAACATAGAGGACCTCGGGTTCGGTTTTCTTGATTTCTTCGCCGTGGTAGTACCCCTTGTCCATTTCGGTGTCGGCGACTTTGATCTTTCCTTTCTTCGTCTGGAAATTGTAACTCACGGTGCTCCCGTTGTACTCTTCGCCGCCGTCCCTCAACACCGGTGCACCGATTTTCTTCGCCCCGGTGCTATCCGTCGAATCCACAACGCCATGCGCCGTGAGAATGGACGTATCCCAGTTGACAGTCGTTCGTTCCGCTTTGAGACCGATCGCCTGGTACGTCAGTTCTGTCTTTCCATACAAATACATGTACCGGGTGCGCATGGAGTAGATGATCGAGTCCCTGGCGCTGTACGTTACAACCGTATCAACTCCGGAGGAGGTGGGGGTCTTCGCCGTGTCGGGCTGGACTGCGGAAGAAAGGCTGGCAAGTGTGTCGCGCACCTGTGCGGGAAGCGATGGACTTCCAACGGACAGGAGGAGCGGAAGCAAAATTGAGTATGAGCGAAAGTTCATTCAATCAAGACAGATCGCCTAGAGAACGAGTCCCGCAGCACCGAGAATTCCGGCAGTGTTGCCGAGCTTTGCCGGGAGCACCTTGATCTCATCACGAAGAGGTTTGAGAACGCGCGCTCGGACAGACTGTTGTATCGCCGTGATGACGACTTCGCCTGCGGCCGAGACGCCGCCGCCAATAATGCTCACCCTCAGATCCATCGTGTTCATGACAGCACCCACGGCTACACCAAGGAGTGTGCCAGCTTCGATGAGAATTGAGCGAGCCAACTCGTCTCCCGCTTCGGCCGCCTGTGATATGAAAATTGGCTCGATTTTGGAGTAATCTCCTCCCACGAGACTGAGAATCTTGGAGTTGGGATGTGCTTTGACTTTTTCGACTGTACGCTGGGAAAGATACCGCTGTCCAATATAGGCTTCAATGCAGCCGCGATTGCCGCAACCGCATTGGGGACCGTTGTAATCGATCGTGATGTGCCCGACTTCGCCTGCGCCCCCCGTTGGTCCGCGATACAGGCGATCGTTCAGGATGATGCCGCCGCCAACGCCCGTTCCCCATATGATGAACAGAAAATTCTTGTGTCGCTTCCCGGCGCCGAATTTCGATTCCGCGATCGCAGCACAGTTGGCATCATTCTCGACGGCTATCGGCATCCCCTTCAGGAATCGTCCGACTTCCTTTGCCAGACGGACCCGGTCCCAGTCTGCAAAATTTGGGGGTGCTTTCACATATCCGTCATCGTCGACAACTCCCGGCGCGCCGATGCCAACGCCCATTAGCTTGCCTTTCGGTTTGTGCTCCATCGCATCCCGGACGGAGCGGACGATTTGCTGGACCACGGCAACGGGACCGCGATCGCTGTGAGAAGGGAATTTGTTCTGATACAGGATTTTGCCGCGCTCTGAAACGAGTCCGGTCTTGATGGTCGTGCCGCCCAAGTCGACACCGATCGCAGTTTTTGTCTTTGATGTGCTCATAGTGATTCAAAGATAAGAAGAATTGAGAAGAACTTCAGGGGACGCGCTCTGACACCAGCAGGGTACGGAAAAACCATATTTCGTGCCACTCCCGCATCCACATACTACTGAATGGAGCGGGATGCCGTAAGGCGGTAAAAGTCACCAACCTGCCTTCCGACCTGTCCGCCTTGTAATGCATTCGTGGCAGGCAGGGAGTCGAGAGGCGGCACGCAGGCAAGGACACGAAGGATCTAGATTAGTAATTGATGATTTTGGAAAGAACCGGCCGTTCCTCAGAAACGGCTTCGTGACTTTCCCGCCCGCCTGACCGGCGGTCGGGTGGGGTGCCTTAGTAGCGATTATCGTTTCTGTTTTTCAGCATCCTCCTGGAGAGTCGGTCGGAAAGTGCCGCCACCAAGTCACGAAGGCACCAACTTGTGTGAAAGCACTGCTTTTTCAATCCTTCTTCTTTGAGACTTGGTGCCTTGTCCCAAAGGGACCGAGTTTGTGTAAAAACCCTGGAACTTTTTGCTGAGTTGTACGTTTCATACGGAGAATATTGATGTTCCACTGTCAAATAAGGCTCCCATGAATCATCTCAGCGGTATTGGTCGCGAGCAAATTACCTTGTTTCCCGAAGCCATCGAGGATTACATCACCGCAGACAATCCGGTTCGGTTTCTTGATGCCTTTGTTGATCATCTGGATATGGCATCCCTGGGCTTTCGTCACGCAACGGTGAACGAAACGGGGCGCCCACCCTACAACCCGAAGGATTTGCTGAAGTTGTATCTGTATGGCTATCTGAACCGCATTCGCTCGAGCCGTCTGCTGGAACGAGAAACCAAACGCAACCTTGAAGTAGTCTGGTTGTTGAAACGACTCTCACCGGATCATAAAACCATCAGCGACTTCCGTAAGGACCATGCCCAAGCGCTCCGTGAAGTTTTCAAACAGTTTGTGGTCCTCTGCAAGCAGCTCGAACTGTTTGGGGCGGAACGGGTCGCCATTGACAGCACCAAATTCAAAGCCTCCAACGCTCGCGACCGTGTCAAAGACAAACAACAACTTGAAGGGAGCATTACTCGCATCAGTGAATCGATCGGCCAGTATCTGGCACACATGGAAGAGAACGATCACAACGACCAGACAAGCGCTTCCCCCTGTGTAACGAAAGAAGCCCTCCAGGCAAAAATCGCTCGGCTCCAGAATCAGAAAGCACAGCTCCAAGAGGCTCTGCAGACATTGGATCAAACACAGGCCAAATACGCATCACTGACTGATCCAGACTGTCGCTTGATGAAGAATGAGCGTCGGATCGAACCGGCGTATACTCTGCAAGCGGCGGTGGATGCTCAGCACTCTCTGATCGTTGATTATGAACTGACCCAAGATGCTGCTGACAACAATCATCTGGCTCCTGTTGCTACCGCCGCCAAGCAGATACTCGGTGTTGATACCCTTACGGTCTGTGCTGATGCCGGCTACTACGACACCGTGGATTTGAAAGCCTGTGACGATCAAACGATCATCACCTATGTTTCTGTCCCCGAACCAAAGATCTCCAAGAAAACCCAGGTGCCCACACCTGAGTATTATCACGACAAGTTCATCTATGATGAAGCATCGGACGTCTATCGATGTCCACAGGGCAGTATGATGCGTCGGTTTCGTTCTCAATCCAAGGAGGACGGTCGTCGGATCTATCTTTACCGGACCGATGCTTGTCACAACTGCCCGGTGCGTGCTTCCTGCACCACCTCACCGCGGGGTCGTTACATCAGTCGCTGGGAACACGAAGCAGTGCTCGAACGACTCAAAGAACGCTTGGCACGTGAACCGGACATCATCAAGCGACGCAAGGCTATCATCGAACACGTCTTTGGCACCGTGAAGAAAATCTGGGGCTATGGTGCCTTGCTTCTCCGGGGCCTGGCAAAGATTGCCAGTGAAGCTGCTCTGATGAATCTCACCTACAATATCAGGCGGGTGCTAAACATTGTCGGCACCAGAAAGCTGATCTTACACCTCCAACAGCCATGAAACGAGATGGTATCTTTTTGTTCACGGCGAAGACTCGCCTTTTCAATACATTGTGGTTGTCAAAGAACATTGCCGAGTTTTTACACGGTCTCGACCCCTTCGGGGGTGGCAAGAAGATGGTTTTCGTCTGTGCTTCTAGCCTTGCCATGGAATTGAGTGTCGAGCAGGGAGTTGAGGGAGAAGGACCCTGCTACTGCGTCGGCTGACCGTACCGGAGCCTCATCAGATTGGCCGTTCCGGTAGGATAGCGCGTTAAGATGAACACGTTGTCGAACTCGTTATCGCCGATTGGCGGCTTCTGACCTGCGCCGAGTGCTTCGATCATGAAGGGAATAATATTGCTGTGACTTGAAACGAGGACCGTTTGACCCGGGTGGTCCTTCAGGATTGCCTTTGCGAGATTTGAGGCGAAGATTCGCGGATTGGACAGATCCACGTTGACCAGTTCTGGCTCGAGACCGTGGAGGGATGAAAGCTGCTTCACTGTCTGCTGTGTCCGGATGAACTGCGTCGCATAGATAGCTGATATGTCAACATCGCCCAGTAGACGGGCGAGCGCGAGCGATCGATCCAGTCCCCGTTGTGTCAACGGTGGATCGACCGAGCCGGTGTCCTTTTCGGCGTGTCGGACAAGAATGACGACTGTCGGTTTTCCGATGTCCTGAGAAAAGGCATGCCCCCACGTGCCCAGGCAAAGGCACACAATGAGCGCTGCGGCAAAAGACGAAGATGGCGACAATATGACCTGTTTCTTCATTCGTTCCTCAAACGATTCTCATTGCTTTGGCTTTTATGATAACCATTTCGCTCCATGAGGTCAAGTTCAATCGAGGACCTATGAATGGAACACAATCCTTCCGACCTCGCAATCCGGACAGCGCCCTTCGGTGCAGTAGAATTTGTAAAGCTGGATCAGTCCCTGCTGTCGGCTCGCACTCCCGGGGAGCGTTCGGTTCTTTATTAGTTGATGTTCCATCAGGCGAGTCAAAGAGTTGTCACCGGGCGACGGGAATGAATCGTAGAAGGCAAGCGTTCTCTGCCGCACCATCATGTCCTTGAAGATTCTCGCGTAGAGCAAGGCGATGGGGATGACGGTATTGATCAACAGTTCATCAATGCGGGCTGTCCCGAGCGGCACGATGAATGCCTTCGTTGTTTGGTCAAAATCGTAGTGATTCTTCCAAAACCCTTCTGCCGGCAATGATAGGAGCTGAATCATTTTCCGGCGCGTCTCAGAAGGCTCTGACACAGTCTTGAGAGTCTGGATAACGGCACGGAAGAGGTCTTCGTTGAGCATCTTGCCGATCAGCATATTTGCAGCACTGATCCGAAGCGCGGGAAAATTCGTCGGCCGGGTTGGAAAGAACTGCCAATCGGATGCATGGAGTCGCGGGATGCGAACCGAGGATCGCATCTCATGCCAGACCCGTATCAGCCTGCGCACGTGATCCTTTGACTCCCGACTGTTCAATGACTTGATCTTGGGCAACAATCCTGCAATGGCGAACAACAGTGCTTCACGACGATGTGCGTCACCGGCAACACCAAGATCTCTGACCAGTTGAAGTGTGACGCTGCGTGAAAGCCGCAGGAACGGTTCCTGGTTCTTTGCATAGCCGAGTCCTTCCATCAATCCTTCATACAACACCTGTTCCCAGGGTCCTTTTTGGGAAAGGTCTTTCGAGGTCAATTCCTTCATCGGCGGTGGAATTTCATCCGGATTCCCCTCCGGCGGATGTTCGCCATACCGTTTAGCCGATTCGCGGACACTCATGAGTTGCTGATATGTCAGTTCCTTCAATCGTTCTTCGAATCGACGCAATTTCAGTTCTGATCGTTCTGTGGCAAGTCTCCGAAGCCAAAGAAGGAGAGCTGAATCGCTTATGGCATTGTTCTTCCCCGAGCACCTGATCGTTTCGGCTCGTCTCGCGCGCTCGTCCAGAATGGCCCGCTGCCAGATCGATTGAATGGATTCGGAGAGAAACCGTGAAAGGATCAGGAGAGGAACTGTTCGTCCTGCGACGGTAGTTGTTGAGGAGAGCGTGGGCGAATCCTCGAGGACGACATGGAGGATCACCGTGTTGTAATGCGGATCTTCCTGGTGGCGGTGTTGATACCAGTCTTGGACGCTTCTGTGAATTTCAACATCCCCTGCGTACGTTGTGTGCCCGATCCTGATTCTGGCATCGGAGAAATCGGGACCCCCTTCGAGGTTCAACGTTCCTACATCCAGAACCTTGACAACCCTGCCGTCGGTCGTGCGGAGCCGTGATTGCTCAAGATATTGGCGGCTCCAGATATGGCGAAGAAATCGCTCGTGGATATGGCGTGTATGATCCATCGGAAAGAATCTGTCTTAACAGAAACGCGACGCCTCTTCTTACAGCTGAAATATGGAAAATGTCCGGCCCTATTGCAAGTCCTGATTCCAATGTGCAACTTCCCTTTCAGCAGCAAGTAAACCAAAAGGCGCGTTTCCTGCTGTGACACCTAAATTTCACCGTTTCCCTGGAATTCCATGCAGATTGGCAGAATCGTCGGATTGCTCCATATATTGATTGTCATCTCATCCCCTCATGCGCTCTCGTCTGACCCGCCCGTAGTGCAAAAACCACGAATTTGGGCCGTACCTATCAACGGAGATATTGCATTGACCGGACGGCTCGACGACGCTCGCTGGAAACTCGCCCAGGCAATCGAGGTCAAGTACGAGATCCAGCCTGGCGAGAATACTCCCGCAGCACAGCGGACGGTTGGTGTCTACCAATTCACGACAGAGCTCTTCCTGCGAATCATCGGGCAGTACGACCAGTTCAACAAAGTCATCGACATTTATCCTCTCTTCAGCTATAAGCTCAATCCCTTCAGGATCTTCTACGCCGGCTCGACGTACAGCGGATCGGATTTTGGCGATCCGTTCGGTGTCAACGAGACCGTCCGGCAGTACTTTGTCAAACTGCAGTATTTGATCAGGAGTTGACCGAAGGCTCCGTGCGGGGCCAGTTCGGACCGTCATTCCTTCTGCTGTCCCCTGTTTGAACTCAGTTTTCCTTTTTGTAGCTTCTTTATTGTAGCCCATGGATCATCCCGTTGGTCTCATCGTTTCGTCAGAAAAGGTCTATTCATGTCCGTGAGCCTTCTGCTGCAAGCCCAGGATTTTCCCCGTCGACGCGTGGCGAACAAACGATTCACCCTCGCCGTCATGACGGCTTTTGCCCTTGCCATTGGACTGGTCGGCTTCGGATTTGATTCGCTGATGGATGCGTTCGACAGAACTCAATTCGTCACAGTCCCGATTGCAATTGTCTTTGTCGCATCGTTGGGGCACAGCGCTGTGAGAGGATTGATCGATCGCTTTGCAGAGCCAGAATCAATGGAGCACGAGTACCTGAAGGCAATGGACTGGCTGATGTGGACCGCGTTCGTGGTTCTCGTATGGGAGGTTTTTGTTCTCGGCCAGGCATTCATCAAAAGCGAGGTTTTGCTCACTCTTCGAAAGACTTCTCCGTACGGTGTTGCCATAGGTACTTCCGTCGGGATCGCAGCGGCGTTTTCGGCGCTTCAATGGGGGTCGTATTCAATTCTGAGGTCGCTGTATGCGTACCGAGCGGAAGATTCCAATGAGACAGACCGACAGTTGATCGCGGCTGTCAGAGAACTCAGCGAGAGAGCGGACATTCCTTGTCCTGATATCTATATCATGTCGGACAGGTCACCGAATGCATTTTCGATTGGTCGAAGTCCGAAGCACGCAAGCATAATCGTTACGGAGGGACTTCTCGAAGTTCTTTCGAAGGAAGAACTCGAAGGAGTGATTGCACATGAAATCGGCCATATTAGGAGCTACGATACACGCGTGAGAACGGCGACGACGGCCCTCTTTGGATCGACGATCTTGATGTCATTGCGGATCAAACACTCTCTCTGAGCTGTACCCCAAAAACTGGACAACTTGCTAAGGTGGAAAAAATTGTTACATTTCCCCATAGGAGAACCAGCAATGAAGAGAATCCGTCGAACGCATAGTGCCGTATTCAAGACAAAA
>Ga0315286_10000320_pt1 | contig 39599 bp, 29 predicted proteins | sample YL17G10_0_MG_FD_205038 | JGI IMG/M metagenome (GOLD analysis project Ga0315286, IMG submission 205038) | Sediment microbial communities from Yellowstone Lake, YNP, Wyoming, USA - YL17G10_0 | ecosystem: Environmental > Aquatic > Freshwater > Lake > Sediment | place: USA: Wyoming | collected...
AGATCGAAGCGGTAGTCGCGGTCATCGAGAAGGACGGCCGGATCCTCATCCAGAAACGGCCTTCTCGCGGTCTCCTGGCCGACCTTTGGGAATTCCCGGGAGGGAAAGTCGAGAGGGGCGAGAGTCTGACCGCCGCCCTCCGGCGAGAGGTCCGCGAAGAGCTGGGCGCCGAGATCAAAAACGTCCGGCGCCTGACGACCGTCCAGCACGCCTACACCCGCTTCCAGGTGACGCTCCACGCCTGCACCGGCAAGCTCCGGGATCCGCATTTCAAGACGGGGCCGCGGCGCCGGTGGGTCACCCTGTCATCCATCCGGAAATATCCCTTGCCCTCGGGAAGCGTCAAGATCGTCGATTTTCTGGCCGGCCGGCGTTAGCCCAGTAGGCCCAGTTCCTTGTGCTTGGCGGCCACCGCGTCGGCCAGCCTGTCGATGGCTTCCAGGTCGAACGGCTTCGGCAGACCTTTGCAGATGACCGGAGGGAGAAGCTCGACCTTGAGGTTGGGCATGGCCGCCTTGATGGTGTCGGCCATCTTCCCGGCCCAGCCGTAGGAGCCGACGATCGAGGCGAACCGGACCTTAGGCCGGAGGGCGTTGGCCAGGACGATGGCATAAAGGACCATCGGGTGGGGCCCGACGTGGACCGTCGGGGCGGCCACGATGAGCGTCGCCGCGTCGACGAGGCTCATGGCCAGCTGGCCGATGTCCGCGGTGGCCATGTTGAAAGGAAAGACGGTGATGCCTCGCTCGGACAGGGCGTTGACGAGACGCTCGACCAAGAGGGCGGTCGAGCCGTGCATGGTCACCCAGGGGATGACGACCGTGTTATGAGGCTTGTCGTCGGTCCAATCCCGGTAGGCCTGGATGATGGATTGAGGGTTCCGGTGAATGGGGCCATGGCTCGGGGCGATCAGTCGGATCTCGAGGTCCTTGATCTTCTCCAGGTTCTTCTGGACGATCTTGCGAAAGGGCATCATGATCTCGGCGTAATACCTCTTGGCCTCGGCCAGGACGCATTCTGCGCCGTCGACGAAGAGGTCGGTCGCGGCGATGTGGGACCCGAACCAATCGCAGCTGAAGAGGATCCTGTCTTCCTCGAGGTAGGTCGACATCGTCTCCGGCCAGTGGACCCAGGGCGTATAGATGAAGCGGAGGGTCTTTCCTCCCAAGTCGATCTTCTCGCCGTCGGCGACCGTCCGGATACACGCCGGGTCAAGGCCGAGGTGGTCGACGAGCATGGGCTTGGCCGGCTCTGAGGACAGGAGCTCGATCCCGGGATAGCGCTCGAGGACCCAGGGAATGGACCCCGAATGGTCCTGTTCGGTGTGGTTGGAAATGAGGTAATCGATCCGCGGGACGTCCTTCAGGCAAGCCTGGAGCACATGGAGCATGGCCGGCTCGACCGTGTCGATGAGGGCGGTCTTGTCGCGGCCGCGGACGAGATACGAGTTATAGCTCGTCCCGTCGGGCAGCGGAATGAGGGCGTCGAAAAGCCTCCGGTCGAAATCCTGGGCCCCCACGGCCAGGACGCCGGGTACGATCTCTCTGGGTTTCATGAGTCCTAAACTCCTCTGGTCTGATGATCAATCCCTACTTATTTTATAGTATTTGGGTTGAAAAGGGAAACCGGCGCCGGGCGGAAGACGATCCGGACCGTTCCGGACAAGGGCCCGCCGGACGCGATGTTGCGCTGGTAGTTGCCCCAGCTGAGGTCGGGATAGTCCAGCATGTCGTTGATCATGAGTTCGATCCGTCCCTCTGTTTTTGCGATGCGACAGGATAGGCGGCCATCCCCTTCAACGGAGAGGCCCGGCCGGTCCTTCCCGTTCAGGCCGTACACCCTGATATGTTCTTTTGTGGCCTTGGCCATGCGGGTGAGCTCAGCCGCAGTTTCGCCCTCGATCCCTTCATAGAAGAAGCTTTTCGTATCGTCTTCCCAGGCTTTGGCGGGAGCCCGGCGGTATGATTTCGGGGAGTCGGTGTACAACGGTGCCTTGCCTTCGGCGGCCGAGAGATGTCCCGGGGGATAGACGCTCCAGTAAGGTTCGCGCTTCCAGGACAGGGAATCGAAAACGTCATCGATCAGGAACTTGATGCCGGCCTCCCGAACATTCCCGGCAGGCGTCGCGTCGACGGAATAGGCCGTTCGAAGGCTGCCGTCGCCGCCGATACGCACGACAAATTCCACGTTCTTGATGGCCGCATACTCCCCTTCGACTTTGACGATGACCTCATGTCCCGCAGCGACGATCGATAACGATCTCAGTTTCCAATCCCGGCCATGATCCTCCATCATGGTCGAAGAGTACATGACCGAACTCCCCAGGGTCCTCAAGTTGAGAGAGGGCCCCGAAAAGCCGACCGTTCCCGATCCGGTCGTGATCTGGCTGAAGAGGCCGGTTTTCTTATCGATCCGGAAGACGATCCCGTTTGGACACGAGACGGTCGCTTGTCCGTCGTCCTCGGACAGGACGACGTCGCCGGATGGGCTCTCGGCAGCCAGCCCTTCGTTCCCTTGTTCGCGACGAAGGGCCTCACCGTCGACGAGGAGGCCGCGACGATCGAAAAAATCGATCAAAACGGGCTCAGCGGCATCCCAGGCGCTCATCGGAACATGCAAGCTCCCTGTCGTATGAGGCGGGACATCGGGCGGAGTCAGGGTCGATCGCACGCCTTTATACGACCACTCCATTCTCAACTCGCTGAGATCGGTGTGGTCGAAACGGTTGAATATGGGCACCTCTAGCCCTTGATCCGGCCGAAAGCTCTCATACTTGGTTTTCAGGACCCTCACCGGGGAATAGGCTTTCTTTGTGTTCCAGAATTCCGGCTTCTTGCGCCGCCAGGTGTCGACGATCCCCCACTCGCCGTAGCCGACCGTTCGTCCGGCGTACTCGCCGGGCAGGATCTTGCCGTCGATCTTGCCCCACCAGTCGTTGAAACCGGGAAGCTCCGCGGGAAGCATGAAGGTCTCGTCGATCATGCCCCAGATGGCTCCCCCGAGGCCGCCGTCAGCATCGTAGGCCTGCCGCCACATCCGATCGAGGCTCATGCCCCAGAAGTCCCGGACGTTCGGATCCTCTTTCACCGTGAAGCCGTTATAGCAGGCCACGTGGGCCCATTCATCGAAGATCACGGGCATTTCGCGATAGCCGAACGCGTCGGTCACCTTCCCGTATTGTTCCATGTTCCCGTCGACGCCCGGGTAGTGCATGCTGAGGATGTCGGTGGACTTGACGTCGCCGGGCACAAGCCCCGGATAGCTGAAAATGACCGGGCGGGTCGGGTCGTTGGCCTTGACCCAGTCGTAAGAGCTCTTGAAGTTGAGCCCGTAGGCGTTTTCGTTCCCGATCGACCAGATGATGACGGACGGGTGGTTCCGGTGGTTCTCGACCATTTCCCGGAGCTGGGATAGGTAGCGTTCGGTGAAGTCCGGCGCGCTTTCCGACGCGCCCGGGTAATATTCGGCGGTCCGGTGCGAGCCCACGAAACACACGGCCGTTTCGGCTTCCACGTAGAGGCCGTACTCGTCGCACAGATCGAGAAAACGATCGGTGGGCGGATAGTGTGAAGTCCGGATGAAATTGATATTCGCTTCCTTGGCCAGCAGCACGTCCTTCAGCTCATACTCGGGAGTCGAAACCCTCCCCAGCACGGGATGGATGTCGTGGCGGCAGGCCCCCCGCAGCTTGACTTGTCTGCCGTTGACCAGGAACCTGTTCCCCTTGACCTCGATCTCGCGGAATCCCAGAGGATAATCTTTGAACCACGAGATCGTCCCGTTGTCGAGCAGCGCGACCCTCAGGCGGTAAAGGTTCGGGTGCTCGGCGTCCCATTTCTCTGGTTCGACGACGAGGTTCGCGAGCTCGAATTCGGCCGCGTCGGTGCGGAGGGAGTCGTGGGCAAGCCGGACCTTCTTGTTCCGCCGGTCGCGGAGTTCCAGCCGGATTTCGCTGTTGGGGCCGACCCGCGTCAGCCGTCCCTGGACGGTCAGCCGGGCGTTCCGATAGTCGTCGTCAAGATCCGTGACCAGGCGCACATCTTCGGGATGATGAGGAGGCGAAGCCGTTAAATGGACATCCCGCAGGATCCCCCCGATGGGGTGTTTGGCATAGCCGCTGGCATACGAGATCTCGTCGGCCTTGTCGGTCACCTCGACCGTGACCGTGGCCGTCGAGCCCGGTTTGACGGCCGCGGTGACATCGCCTTCCCAGGCGGTGAATCCGCCCGAATGGTCGCGGATGTAGTTCCCGTTGACCCAGACCCGGGCATAGCTGTACACCCCTTCGAAACGGAGCTTGATCGTCTGACCCTCGAAGTCGAAAGGAACGAAGAATTCCCTCCTCAAGGCGAAGGGCCGGTCGTGCTTGACGGCAAAGCCTTGCATCATGGGCTCGCCGGGCACCCGGACATCGCTCCAACCGTCCAGGGGCTGGCCCGGTTCCCAAAAAGCTCCGGCCGGGCTCGTCTGGATCTTCCAGACGCCGTTGAGGCCGGTGACCGGAGCGGAGACGCCCCTGACGAAGTACGGATCTTCGGACCGGTCCGCGCAGGCGGTCCAGATCATGGCCGCCATCAGGATCAAGAGGAGTTTTTTCATGGATCTGCTCCTTTGCCCGTCCCGCCCTTAAACGCCGGGATATTTTCGCTTGGCGAAGTAGATGATCTCGGGGTGCTTCTTGTAACCCAGCTTCTCGAACACCGCCATGGAGACGGCGTTGTCGTCCTCGATGAGGCAGGCGAGGATGTCCATGCCCAGGGCTTCGAGCCGCCGCTCGGCTTCGCGGACGAGCCGGGCGCCTGACCCCCGCTTCCGAAGCGCCGCGTCCACGGCCAGACGGTTGATCCAGCCCTTGCGTCCGTCGTGCGTAGCCATCACGGTACCGATGACCCGGTCCCCCTCCCTTTCCTCGGCCACGAGGAAGAGGACGTTGGGCATCTTGACCTGCCGGGCGATATTCTCGCGACTGTCCCGGCCCTGCGGCTTCAAGGGCAGGCCGCCCTCGGCCCAGAGTTCCATGACTCTGTCATAGTCCTCGATGCGGAACTCCCGGACCTTCAAATCGTCCCTTTGAGATTTTTCCGGCATCGCCGTTCCCCCTTTCCGCCGCTCTCTCTCCCGCCGGTCTCCCCCGGACCGGAACCGCCATCATCATCGGATGAAAAGGATATATGCCCCGATGGCCAAGGCCGCGGCCGCAAGCCCGGGCATCACGGCACCCGGCCCCGATTTCTTCCGGAGAAGCCGAGCGGCAAGCATGAAGTTGCGGAGGGCCAGCGCCGCGGCGACCGCGTAAAAGACGAGATATGCCGTCTGCCAGGGCCCGGGCTTCGAGAAGAGGTCCACCCATTCGCCCTGGCCCATGCCGAAGGCCATGAACGCCGCCTCGACGGCGGAAGGGATCCAGGCCAGAAAAAGCGCCGAGCTCAGGGCGACCCCGGCGAGCGCCTTCGTCCCGCCGAAGCCCGGACCACCCTTGTCCCTTTTTCCCAGGAGCCGGAGGATCCCGGCGGCTAAAAGCCAGATCACCAGGATCAGGGGCAGGATGTAGATCATCTGCCAGAAGTAGTAGTTGTCGACGTCCATTCCAAAAAAGATGGGCGCCGACGGCACGGCCCCGGCGACGGCCAGGACGGCCGATGTGATGAGATAGAGCACGCCTACGCCCCCGACAGCGAGGAGAGCGCGGCGTGCCGGATGCTTCATCTTGAGAAGCCCGCGCATGGGCTTGCCAGGCTTGAAGAGCGCGCTCGTCAACATCATTCCTCTCTCAGCCGACGAAAAGGTGCTTGCTCGAAAAATTAGGCTCGGTCGTCAGGTTCGTCCCAAAACGCCGCAGGCCCGCTTCGTCCCCGGGCGTCGGGATGTGGGTGATGTGGACTTCGCACCCGTGGAGCTCCTTCATCTTCTCCAGGGCCAGGTGGGCCATGGGGTTGGTGGACGCGTTGATGCTCAGGCAAATCAGGACCTCCGAGAGGTCGAGGCTGACCGTCTTGGCCCCGAAGACGTTTTTCTTGAGGTCCCCGACGGATTCGATGATCGACGGGGAGAGAAGATGGATCTTTTCCGGGATCTCAGCCAGCAATTTCACGGCGTTGAGGACCAGGGCCGACGAGGCGTGCATGAGGGGGGAGTTCTTGCCCGTGACAATAGTACCGTCACGGAGCTCCATGGCCGCGCCGACGAAGATCCCTTTGTTCCCCTTCCCCGCCTCCCGGGCCTCCTCGGCCGCCCGCCGGGCGGGTTCGACGACCCGCCTGTCCTCCGGCTTGACCCCGAGTTCCCTCATCAGGAGCTCCGCCCGCTGGACGGTCTCTTTCTCGACGAAACCCAGGAGGTATTCGCAGGAGTAGCGGAAATATCTCCGGATGAGTTCCTGCTTAGCGGCGTCACGAACGACGTCATCGTTCGTGATCCCGAAGCCGGCGGCGTTGCAGCCCATGTCGGTCGGCGACTTGTAGAAGGACGGGCCGCCGGTGATCTTCTCGATGATCCGCCTCAGGACCGGGAAGACCTCGACGTCGCGGTTGTAGTTGACGGCGGCCTTGCCGTAGGCCTCGAGGTGGAAGGGGTCGACCAGGTTGAAATCGCCGATGTCGGCCGTGGCCGCCTCGTAGGCGACGTTGACCGGGTGCTTGAGGGGCAGGTTCCAGATGGGGAAGGTCTCGAACTTGGCGTACCCGGAAGCGAGCCCTCGCCGGTGTTCGTGGTAGATCTGGGACAGGCACGTGGCCAGCTTGCCGCTTCCCGGTCCCGGCCCGGTGACGATGACCAGCGGATGCTCGGTCTCGATGTAGTCGTTCGCCCCGTAACCCTCGTCGCTGACGATGACATCGACGTCCGTGGGGTAGCCCTTGGTGAAGCGGTGGGTGGTGACGCGGATGCCCTGCCGCTCGAGCTTGTTCTTGAAGACGCGGGCGGAAGGCTGGTTGTCGAACCGGGTGATGACCACGGCCCGGATCTGGATGCCCCACTCCCGCAGGTCGTCGATGAGTTTCATGGCGTCGACGTCGTAGGTGTGGCCGAAATCGGCCCGCATCTTCTTCCGTTCGATGTCCCCCGCGTAGATGCACAGCAGAAAATCGGCCCGGCTCCGGAGCTCCTGCAGGAGCTTCATCTTGACGTTGGGGTCGTAGCCGGGCAGGACCCGCGCGGCGTGATAGTCGAAGAAGAGCTTGCCGCCGAATTCGAGGTAGAGCTTGTTCGGGAAACGCGTCATCCGGTCGAGGATGGCTCTCTTCTGTTCCTGGAGGTAGAAGCCGTTGTCGAAGCCTGTGGCGTGGTCCATCTTGAGTTTCAGCCTTTCTGCGTCAATCGATTTGGCGAACGGCGCCCTTGAGCACCTTGAAATCGTCGAAAAGCCCGTAGTCGACGGAGCTGTATTCCGAGCCGGGCGGCAATCCTCCTTTGGCTCCCTGCTGGAAAGAACCGGGCCAGGCCCGGCCGAGGGGCTGGTCGTTGTGGAACGGCCCGAGCGTATTCCTGAGCGTTCCGTAGACGACGACGGAGACATCGTTCGGACCCGCGGCGAGGGCATCCGTCAGGTCCACTTCGTAGGGGGCGAAAGCAGCCGTGCCGACGCGCTTGCCGCCGACGAAGACCTCCGCCGTCGCTCCGAGCCAGGAGCCGAGCCGGAGCCGGTAGGAGGTCCGCGGTTCGTCCGGGGAAACGCTATAGGTTTTCCGGTAGCGGACTCCCGCCCCGTAGAAAGGCAGGCCCTGGGCTTTCCAGGACCCCGCCGCAAGGGGCGCGGGCGGGTGGAGCTCGAAGCCTCGGGCGGCGCCGGCGAGGCGAAAATCTCCGAGGAGGTAGACCGGCTCGAGCTCGGAGTGGATGGTGAACGGCTTGGCCTTGACGGTGATCTTGTTCTTTCCGGAGACGACATGCGGACCGATGGCGAAAACGCCGAAGGCCCTGTCCAGCCACCATTCCCCCGGTAGGGCCTTGACCTCACGGTCGTTGACGAAGACGCGGAAGAGCTCGGGGCGCTCGACTACGGCCTTCAAGTCCGTGAAATCCCGGGCGTCACCCTTGACCGCCCGGAACCAGAAAATCGCCTCGAAGCCGGAATTCGCCGGGAACTTGTCGCGGTCGAGGATGTTCGTCTTGTACTGGACGGCGCTGTCCCAGGGGTTCCGCCCCAGCCCATGGGCCTCGAAGGTCTTTCTCTGGGCCTCGTAGAAATAGAGGTCCTTCTCCATCTTGCCGCCGACGGCGAGGTCGCAGTAGTCGAGCGTCAGGACGTTGGGGGCCAGCGGTTCGACCGCGAGACCACTGTCTGCAGCGAGGTCCTCCCAAACGGCGGCCGGAGGAGCTGCGGCCGGCTTCGCCCGTTCGTCCTTGAGACAGAGAAGCAGGCTCCCGCCCGGCGGAAGCGAAAAGGCAACGTCCAGATTGCCGCTGTGACGAACGAAGGGATACGGCTTGACCTTGCCCGTGAAGGGGTCCCACTCCTCGGCCGAACCACCGGCCAGGGTCATCGTTCCCACGGCCGTCTCCGCGGCGTCGGAGTTGGCCAGGAAGACGAACCGGCCGCCGTCGAACTCCCGCCGCTGATGGAAGAGGCGGGCGTTCGCGGACGTTCCGCCGAAAACGACGGCCGGGGGGCTGAACAGGCGGACCTTGTCGAAGCCGCGGCCCGGTCCGGCGTTGACCCAGCGATCGCCGAAGGAATCCTGCAGGAGCCGGAGCTCTTCGGTGACGATACCGTTGACGAAGTCGGGGGGAGCGACCCAGGAGACGATCTTGCCATCGCGGATGAGGTAGTCGCGGATGAGGGCCACGGTCGAATCCTCGAGGTTGCGCAGTCCGGGCGGGAAAATGACCAGGCTATAGGAGCGGGAACCGATGTTGAGCTTCCCGTGGCTCACCGAGGCGAACTCCTGGAGGGTTTTTTCGCTGACGAGGTCGTACTCGACCTGCTCAGCCTCGAGGAGGTGGACGAAGGCCTGGAAATCCCGGCCGACCGTCTGGAAATCCTCCGACTCCGCGGCCGGAGAATAGTACATCCAGGCGGTCGTCGTCGGCTCGACGACCAGGATCTTATTGACCTGCTCGCCCAGGCTCATGACGACGGACAGCCGCCCGAAATAGTCGGCCAGGGTGTTGTAGTAAGACCACCAAGGTTCGTGGTCGGAGAAGGACAGCGGGTGGTCCCGCTTGCGGGCGCCCTTGATCGTCGCGTAGGACAGGTGCTGGTTGAGGAAGTTCACGCCCAGGACGTACTCCCAGTCGCCGATCCGCTTCTGGTCGGCGAAGGTCAGGTCCCAGCCGCCGGCGCCGTAGGTCTCCGACATCGTCCGCTTCCGTCCCCTCTGATTGGCGACGCTCCGGATCTCGCGGACCGCGCGGGCGTTGCCGAACTGGGCGTCGGGACCGGTTTCCCAATCGTTCATCAGGATGTCGATGCCGGGCATGTGGGCATAAGCGGCCATGGCCAGGTTGTCCGGGGAGCTGCGGGGCGAAGGCCATTCGTGCTCCCAATAGTGCCCGGTGAAAGCGAGATTGTTGTCGGTCGCGTAGGCGTAATAGGGCTTGGCCCAGTTCTCGATGAACAGGTCGAGAAGGGTTGCATAATAGTCGTGCCGGACGCGACGCCAGTTGCCGAACTCCTCGAAGAGGGAGACGAGGTTCGGCCGGAGGTCGTAGCCCCAGCGCGTCTGGAAAGCCTGGAAGAGGGCCGGCGTGTAGTTCAAGGCCTCCCGGCCGCCGGCGGGCGAGATCTCGGCCTCGTCCTGGAAGACGCCGGGCACGGTCAAGCCGAACTCCTTGCCGATCGCCCGCTTGTATCCGTTGAGCGTCAGGTCGAGGAATTTCTCGGTGACGTCCTTGCGCATGACGTCGACGTAGGTGAAGCCGCCGTGCCAGGGCGAAGGGGCGTCCCGGACGACGTCAAAGACGTAGTAGGCCGCGCCGTCCTTCGCCGCCGGCCTAACCTTGCCCGTCACGTCCTCGAAGCCGGTCAGGGTCTTGCGCAGGACGACCACGGGTTCTGTGTCGAAGGCTTTCGGGGGACCCTCGAACCGCCTCATCCTCAGCCCCGAGCGCGCGGCGTCCGGCATCTCCGCCGGGACGTGACCGCCGGCGAACCCGGAGGGATAGGAGTTCTCGTCATAGAGCCAGACCCGAAGCCCGAGGGCCTTCCCCGTTTCGACGGCGTAGGCGCAGAGCGAGAACCATTCGTCCGTGAGATAGGGCGTGATCAGGCCGGGCCTCGGGTGGATGAACGCGCCGCCGATGCCGCGCGCCTTGAAGTCCTCGAGCTGGCGCTTGATCTCGTCGCGGGTCACGAGGTCGTTCCAGACCCAAAGAGGAGCGCTCCGGTATTCGGCCGGCGGGTCGGCGAACAACCGGAGGATCCCGTCGTAGGAATCCGACGCGGGCTTCTTGGCGCAAGCGGCGTCGGCGGCCGCGAGGGCCAGGGCCAAAGCCAGGAGGGTCAGAGTCGGGCTTCGACGGTTCTTGTTCATGGAATGTCCCTTTCGCTCTCAAACGGGAATGCGGCTTCGGGCCAGAAAATGCTTTTGAACGAAAACATACGGCCCCAAATTTATGGGAACGGGACCCCAAAGTCAATCCCCGAACTCCCCGGCATGAATGCCGGGACCTGTTTGGAGGCGGGCCGAGTGCAGGCGTGACGGATCTCGAAAAAGATGTTCGCCATCCGAAGGTATCAGTGGCGGAGAGGGCGGGATTCGAACCCGCGGCCCCGGTTTGAGCCAGGGCAAACGCTTAGCAGGCGTTCCTGATCGACCACTCCAGCACCTCTCCGCGGTCGGGGAACTCGGGCTATTCTAGCACGACACCGGGGGCAAAGCCAAACGGAGGGACTGTCCCTCAGGACCCGATCGCCCGCCGCCTCCCGCCTTTCAGCAGGGGCCCCACGTGTGGCGCGGATGGCGCTTCTTGTACTCCTCGGCCGTGTTCTTGGTGATGACATGCCAAGGCTCCCCCGTCTTCGCCCCGACGATCCCGGCCAGGGCGCAGCGGCAGAGCGTCGGGTCGACCTTGGTCCGCAGCTTGTGGAAGACGTCGTAGGGATCGCGCTTGAGGAAGTCCTCTTTTGTCCGGATGCCGATCTTTTCGAGCTTGGCGGCCGTCGTCTTGCCGATGTTCGGCAGGTCGGTGACCTTACCGGGGGCTTTCGCAGGTTTTCTCATGCCGGTCCTCCTCGCCGCGGGAGAGGGATTGGCGGAGGGAGAGGGATTCGAACCCCCGTTCCGGAGACCGGAAAGCGGTTTTCAAGACCGCCGCCATCAACCACTCGGCCATCCCTCCGTCGATTTATTTGGGCAACGCTGATATGCGTTCAAGACCGTTCATGTGGGACCGCAGGGCCTCGGGCACGACGACCGAACCGTCCGCCTGCTGGAAATTCTCCAAGATGGCGCTGACCGTCCGTCCGACGGCGAGGCCCGAGCCGTTGAGCGTGTGGACGAACTCGGGCTTCCCTTTGGGCTCGCGCCGGAAGCGGATATTGGATCGGCGCGCCTGAAAGTCAACGCAATTCGAGCAGGAGGAGATCTCCATGAACCCGTCGCGGCTGGGCATCCAGACCTCGAGGTCGTAGGTCTTGGCGCTGGCGAAACCCATGTCGCCCGTGGACAGGAGGACGACGCGGTGGTGGAGTCCGAGCCTCCTCAGGACTTCTTCAGCCGAAGCGGTCATGTACTCGAGCTCATCGAAGGAGCCCTCGGGCCGGCTGAAGATCATCATCTCGACCTTGTTGAACTGGTGCTGGCGGATGAGACCGCGGACGTCTTTTCCGTAGGACCCCGCCTCGCTCCGAAAGCAGGGCGTGTAGGCGACGAATCGGGTCGGCAGGACCTGGCCGTCGAGGATCTCGTTCCGGTAGATGTTCGTCAGCGGCACCTCGGCCGTCGGGATGAGGTACCAGTCGAAGCCCTCGAGCTTGAACAGGTCCTCCTTGAACTTGGGCAGGTTCCCGGTGCCGGTCAGGCTCTCGGCGTTGGCGATGAAGGGCGGCAGGACCTCGGTGAAGCCGCGCTCCCGGGTGTGCATGTCGAGCATGAAACTGATCAGGGCCCGCTCGAGACGCGCGCCCGCGCCGAAGTAAAGCGCGAACCGCGAACCCGTGATCTTGGCCGCCCGCGCGAAGTCGAGGATGCCCAGTCTCTCTCCGATGTCCCAATGGGCCTGCGGAGGGAAGCCGAATTCCGGCCGGCTGCCGAAGCGCCGGACTTCCTTATTGTCTTCGGCCCCTCGGCCGACGGGAACGGATTCGTGAGGGATGTTGGGGATGTTGAGGAGCGTCGTCTTGAGCTCGTCCTCGAAGGCCTTGAGCCTCTCCTCGAGCCCGGCGATCTCGTCGCCGACCTTTCTCATGCCCGCGATCAAGGACGAAGCGTCCTGCCCCTCTTTCTTCAGGCGCGAAACCTCCTCGGAGGTCCGGTTCTTTTCGGCCCTGAGGTCCTCGACTTTCTTGAGGACGGCCTTTTTCTCACGGGAGACGCGGACGAATTCCTCGAAGCTTATCCGCGGTCCCCTCGCCGCGAGCCTATTCTGAACGGATTCAAGGTTTTCCAAAACGAATTTCGCGTCGAGCATGGCCCGATTATAGCATGGACGAACGAAATTTTGACAAGACGGCGGGATTATTCAAGAATAGACGCGATGGCCGGCTTCATCCAGGTCTATACAGGGAACGGCAAGGGCAAGACGACCGCGGCCCTGGGCCTCGCCCTGCGCGCCGCCGGCTCGGGTTTCAAGACTTACGTCGCCCAGTTCCTCAAGGGCCAGCCGACCGGCGAGATCGAAGCCGCGAAGAGGCTCTCTCCTCTCGTCCGCATCGAGCAGTTCGGGCGCGAGGGTTTTATCATGGTCAAGGACGGCCCCGAAGACGAGGACGTTTCCAGGGCCAGGGCCGGGCTCGAAAAGGCGCTCCAGGCCATGCTCTCGGGCGACTACCGGATCGTCGTCCTGGACGAGGTCAACACGGCCGTCCACTTCAGGATCCTGCCGGAAAAGGACGTCCTGGATTTCCTCGACAAGCGCCCGGCCGGGGTCGAGGTCGTCCTGACCGGGCGTTACGCCCCGGACTCCTTCATCGATCGGGCCGACCTCGTCACCGAGATGAAAGACGTCAAGCACTACTACGACCGAGGCGTCAAGGCCCGCGAAGGGATCGAAAAATGATGCGGAAGCCGAACCCCTTCGGCCGGAGCCCGTTCCGGCCGTCCATGGACCGGGCCCGCTTCGAGGAGCTCGTCGGAGAGGCCATGGCCGAGATCCCCAAGGGCTTCCGCAAGCTCATCGACAACGTCACCGTCATGGTCGAGGACGATTGCCCCCCGGGGACCTCACTGCTCGGCCTCTATCACGGCGTCCCCTATCCCCACCGCAGTCCGGGCTCCTACGGCAACCTCCCGCCCGACGTCATCGTCATCTACCAGCGGCCGATCGAATCCATCTCGCGGAGTGACGACGACATCAAGGACCATGTCCGCGACACTGTGCTGCACGAGGTCGGCCACTATTTCGGGCTCGGCGAGTCCGAGCTCCGGGAGATCGAGAGGGCCGTCCGGGAGTCCCGAAAAGGAGAGAGAAGTTGAGCAAACCTCTCGAAGGCGTCTACGCCGCCCTGGCCACCCCCTTCGCCGGGGACGAGATCGCGGCGGACAAGCTCCGGGACAATGTCCGGAAATACGATCGCACGGACCTCGCGGGATATCTCGTCCTCGGCTCGACCGGGGAGAGCGTGTCCCTGACGGATGGGGAGTCGTTACGGCTCGTCGAAGCCGTCGTCGCGGCCGCCGCGCCGGAAAAAAAGATCTTCGTCGGGACGGCCCGCGAATCGACCAGGGGAACGATCGACTTCACCAACAGCCTTGCCGGCCGCGGCATCGCCGCGGCCCTCGTCCGGCCGCCCTCCTACTTCAAGTCGAAGATGACGCCAGAGGCGCTCAAAACACACTATCGGACCGTGGCCGAGGCCAGCAAGCTCCCGGTCCTCATCTACAACATTCCCCAGAACACGGGCATCGCGCTCGACCCTCAGCTCGTCATCGAATTGGCCTCCCACCCGAATATCGCCGGCCTCAAGGAGAGCTCGGGCAGCCTCGCTTTCCTGGGCGAGGTCGTCCGCGAGGTCCCCGCTGATTTCCACTACTTCCTCGGCTCGGGGCACGTCATCTACCCGGGCCTCGAGATGGGCGCGGACGGCGCCATCCTGGCCGTGGCCAACGCCGCTCCCGAACTCTGCGCCGAGATCTTCAAGCTCTTCAGGGCGGGAAAGAAAGAGGAGGCGCGGCGCCTTCAGTTCGAACTCCTCCCCCTCAGTAAAGCGCTTGTGGAGGTTTACGGCATCGCCGGGCTCAAGTACGCCCTGGACCTCCGGGGCTATTACGGCGGGCCGGCCCGGCTCCCCCTTCTCCCGCTCGAAGAAAAGGGCAGGCAGGAGATCGCCGCCCTGCTCAAGACCTTGGGATAAGGAAAAACCGTGCACCCTGCTCCGACAGCACTCTCCCTGCGTGTCCCCCGCCGCCGGCTCGGGCGAGGCTGACTGCCGCACAAGGGACCGTCCCGTTGCCGCTGCTACCTTCCGGTCCTGACGGGGTTCGCGGGAGGCCCTTCGCGCAGGGCCCCGGCCTTCAACGCCACGTGCGAGGGCACCGGCCAGAAAGAGGGAAGCCTCGGCAGGGGATTCGACCCCACTGGAGCGGATTGTGGGCCACAGGGCACCGCTACCTCCCCGTCTAGCACGGTCGAATCTATTATACATTGTTTCGAGGAGATCCGCGACGCGGCGGTTTGCTTCGTCCTCAGCCATCCCGACGTCCACACCGCCTGCTGTCAGAAGCAGGTAGGCGGACAACGACTTCAACGCCTACCTGCGCCTCTCCGGCACCAATTTGAGCGCTGCAGACAGCGCCAGGCTCGAGGCCTACCGCGATGGCTGCGGCAGTCTCTGATCGTAGGCGTCCGGCCGTCCGGGTCCCGGCTTTTCCTTGACAGCCCCGGTCCCGGGTGATAGAAAGACCTCTTCGATCTTCCGCAGGAGGTCTCCATGAGAAAGTCCCCGGTCATGACCCGCACTTTGCTCGTCTTGACGCTCGTTGTCCTGGCATCCGGCCGGTTGGCGGCCCAGACGCCGCCGGACAAGTTCCTCGGCCACAAGGTCGGCGAGGATCGCAAGCTCGCCGATTACACCCAGATCAAGGCCTACTTCGAGAAACTGGCCCAGGAGTCGCCGAAGATCAAGCTGTTCACGATCGGCGAGTCGGTCCTCAAGAAACCGATGATCATGGCGGCCATTTCGACCCCCGAAAACCTAGCCAAGCTCGACCGCTGGAAGGAGATAACCCACAAGCTCCGCGACCCGCGCGTGACGCCCGTCGACGAAGCCCGCATGCTGGCCAAGGAAGGCAAGGCCATCGTCCTCATCACCTGCTCCCTCCACGCGACGGAGATCGCCGCCTCCCAGATGTCGATGGAACTCGCTTACGACCTGGTCACGGGCAAGACCTTCTTCGACGCCGGGAAGATCCTCAACGACGTCGTCGTCCTTCTCGTTCCAAGCCACAACCCGGACGGGAACCAGATGGTCGTCGACTGGTACCGCAAATACGTCGGCACCCAGTACGAGGGCGGCAGCATGCCCTGGCTCTACCATCGTTACGCCGGGCACGACAACAACCGCGACTGGTACATGTTCAACTTGCCGGAGACGAAGGCCGTGACCCAGGTCCTCTACCACGACTGGCTGCCCCAGATCCACGTCGACGAGCACCAGCAGGGCAGTAACGGCGCCCGGCTCTTCATCCCCCCCTTCATGGACCCGCCGCTCCCGAACATCCAGCCCATGGTCTGGCGGGGGGTCAATCTCGTCGGCACGGAGATGGGCTACGACCTCCAAAAGCACGGTCTGAGCGGCGTCGTCAACGGCCGGTCCTACACAGCCTGGTGGATCGGCGCCTGCGACGACACCTCCTGGCTCCACAACGTCATCGGCATCCTCAGCGAGGCGGCCTCGGTCCGGACCGCGACGCCGATCAACATCGAGCCCACCGAGATCCCCGCCGATTACTACGAGAAGCGGATGGATTTCGTCGACCCCTGGCCGGGCGGCTGGTGGCGGCTCCGCGATCTCGTCGACTACGAGCTCGTCCTGTCGAAGAGCATGATCAAGACGGCCGGCCTCCACAAGGAGGACCTCCTCTTCAACTTCTACCAGATGTACAAGAACTCCGTCGAGAAGGTCGACCGGGGCCAGCCCTACGCCTTCGTCATCCCGGCCCTCCAGCGGGACACGCCGACGACGCTCAAGATGCTCGAGGTCCTGCAGATGGGCGGCATCGAGATCCATCAGGCCAAGGCCGATTTCGTCGCCGGAGGCAGACTCTACGGCGCTGGCTCGTTCGTCGTCAAGACGTCCCAGCCGTATAAGACCTATGCCTGGGCCCTCCTCGAGAAACAGAAGTACCCCGACATGAGGCAGTACCCCGGCGGCCCGCCCGTCCCCCCTTACGACAACGCCGCCTGGACCCTGCCCCTCCAGATGGGCGTCGCCTGCGACGAGGTCGACGAGTCCTTCGAGGCCAAACTCGAAAAGATCGACAAGGTCCCCTTCCCCAAGGCCCCGGCGAAACAGGGGCAGGGCGCTTACGTCCTCCTGAACTCCCAGGTCAACGCCTCCTACGCGGCCGCCTTCGCCCTGCTCAAGGACAAGGCGGAGGCGTGGCGGACGACGGCAACGGTGAAGGTGAAGGGCGCCGACGTTCCGGCCGGGAGCTTCATCGTCAAGAATTCGGCCGAGGTCAAGAAGGCGCTGCCGGCGCTTCTGGACAAGCTCCATCTCACCGTCCTCGACCTCGACGACGCCGCCGCCCTGCCGAAGGCGTCCCTCAAGTCCCCTCGCATCGGCCTCTTCCAGTCCTGGCGAGGCAATGCCGATGAGGGCTGGACACGCTACGTCTTCGACGACATGGGCATCCCTTACAAAACCCTCCACAATGCCGATATCAAGGGAACGAAGGAAAAAAAGGCAGAGCTACGGCCCGACTATGACGTCATCATCTTCGCCGACGAGAACGCCAACACCATAAAAGGCACGCGGCCGGGCGCGACGCCCGGCGCGGACGGCGCCGAATCGCCCATGGCCCGTATGCCCCGCCAGGGATCAGTGCCTCCCGAGTACGAAGGCGGGATCGGGCAGGAAGGCGCCGACGCCTTGAAGGCCTTTGTCGAGAAGGGCGGCATCCTCGTCGCTCTCAACGGCGCCTCGGAATTCGCCATAAGCGAATTCGGAGCTCCGGCCCGCAACACCCTGACCGGCGTCGACCGGGCGAAGTTCTTCTGCCCGACCTCGATCCTCAGGATCCTCGTCGACAACGAGACGCCCATCGGCTACGGCATGCCCAAGGAGGCCGCGGCCATGTTCGTCAACAGCCTGGCCTTCAGCACGTCTTCGCCTCCCTTCGATTGGGACCGCAAGGTCGTGGCGGCCTATCCCGAGGACGAGGTTCTGCTCAGCGGCTGGCTCTTGGGCGAGGAGTACCTGACCCGGAAAGCGGCCGTCGTCGACACGAAATACAAGGACGGCCGGATCATCCTCATCGGGGTCAGGTGCCAGAACCGGGCCCAGTCCCACGGGACGTACAAGTTCCTTTTGAACGCCCTGCTCTACCCCGGGATGTGAAGCGGCTTTTCACCCGGAATGCCGCGCCGGCGGGAGCGATGCCGGTGATTATTTTCCGTTCAGGAGGAGTTTGTCTCCCGGCCGCATGTCGGCTTCGATGACCGGGCCGACATCACGGACGGTGCCCGCCGCGACGCCTGAGGTTTTATAGGCTTCACCCCGGAAGGGGTTTGCGAGTTTGAGCCGGCCGCCTTTTTCCGACATCACCTGGACCTCGACGATCCGCCCGGCCTTCATTTTTGCCGAGACGAGGAAAGCGCCCTGGGTCCGGAGGGAATCGAACCTCGCGTCCTTCCAGGCCGCCGGGACGGCCGGGAAGACGCGGACGACGCCCGAATGGCTCTGAAGGAGCATTTCCTGAATGCCCGCGGCGAAAGCGAAATTCCCCTCCAGTGTGAACGGCCTATAAGTCATCTTCGATTTGCCGCTCCTCGTCTGGTCGCCGTTCACATGAAAGCTGTTGGGCAGGCAGAAGCACTCGGCGAAGACCTTCAAGGCCCCGGCCGCTTTTTCTCCGTCCATGGCCCGGGCCGCGAGGTTCCCGAGCCAGCTGTAGGAATAGCCGCACCACCAATCCGGGCCCAAACGGTCGAGCTCGGCGAGGGCCCCGCGGACCGTCCGCTGGGCCGCCTCTCCCCCGCTCCGGTCGACAAGGCCGAGCGGGTGAATGGCCATGAGGTGGGAAAAATGCCTGTGCGATTCCGTGAGCGGATAGCCCGGCGCGACGAGCAGACGGCCGTCGTCTTCGGCCAGGGCCAGCTCGGGCCATTCGCCCAGAATGCCGAGCCAGCGCGTTTTCTCGTCGGCCAGGCCGAGCTCGCCGGCCAGTTCGGCCGCCGCACCGTAAAGCCAGCGGACGAGGGCCAGGTCGAAGTTCGTCGTCTCCGCGAACCAGGCCTCGATCCGGTTGTCGTGGATCTCCGGGCTCGAACTCAGCGGGAGCTTCCGCCTGCCGTCCGCCCGCCGCTCGGCAAGTTGGTCGAGGAACACGGCCACGGCCTTGAGATAAGGATAGGCCCGTTCCTCGAGAAAAGCCCGGTCACCGCTGAAGCGCCAGTGGAGATAGAAATGATGGGCCAGCCAGGCCGAGACCGTCGGCCCGAGCGAGTATTGGATCCAGCCGCCCATGGGCGAGCCGTCAAGCGTCGCCACGCCGGGGACGTTGAGGCCCTCGACGCCGAAATAGAGCTTCGTATATTCTTCGCAACGGGGCTTGATCGTCCACAGCCAATCCAGGAACGCCAGCCCCTCCTCGAGCCGGTTGCCGCTGTAGCAGGGCCAGTAGCTGAGCTGGGTGTTGAGGTCGTTATGGAAATCGCCTTTCCAGGGCGGAAGGCTGCCGTCGTCGGCCGTCCAGACGGCCTGGAGGGTGATCGGCGGCGCGCCGCGGCGGGAGGCGGCACCGAATTTGTAGTTCTCGAGATACCACTGTTTCTCGAGGACGGGGTCCGGAAGCTCGATGGTCGATTTCGCCCAGAACGTTTTCCACCAGGCCCCATGGGATTCGAGGTCGCGCGCGAGCGACCGCTTGAGCGCCTCGGCCACGGATTGCGGCGCGAACTGCGATGTGCCGCCGGTCTCCGCCGTCGCGCCTTCCTTCTCCGGGTAAACGGAACTGATGCTCCATACGCCGGTGAGGATCCCGTCCGAAGGCCTCTGCCATTCCGCGGCGACTTCGTAGCTCATCCCGCCCCAGCCTTCCTGATGGTAGCGGACGGACGTGCCGTCCCTGTCGAGCTCGGGGGCCGGATAGCCGAGGCTGGCCAGGGTTTTCCCCGTCAGCGAGTTCTTTTCCGCGTCAGACTCGGGGACCGGGGCCGCGTAGGCCGGCGGGATCAGGCGCGGCATCAGGGCCGCGGGCAACCCTTCGAACGTGAACCAGCCCACGGGCTCGGTCGCGTGGACGAAAGCCGTCAGCCTGACCCCGTTCTTCCATTTCACCCGGCAGACGGCGTCGGCGATGGATAGCCGCACGGACTCGATCTCTCCGAGGGCCGAAATGTCGAACTCCAGGGCCGCGGCCGGGATCTTGGTCGGGGCCGGGTCGCGGTCGTAGGGGATATCGCCCATCCTATGGACGGGGTCGTAATCCTTTTTCAAGACCTGTTTCCGGACCCAGGCGAAGCGGAATTCGGGTCCTGCGAATTCGGCCACGGGACGAAGGTCCCAGAGGTCGGCCCGGTCGAGGGACATCCGCAGCGACTCGCCCTTCTTCCAGATGAGCGCCCCGATCATGCCGTTCCCCAGCGGGATGGCCTCGTCCCAAGTCCCCGCCAGCGACTTGAAGGCGAGGTCGTGTCGTGAAGCCGGAAGGCGGCTCCTCCCGGCAGGAGGAGCACAAGCCGTGGCCGAAAAAATCGCGGCGAAAAGAAGGGCCCAGAAGGCCAAGGAGCCCAATGACCTCTTGCGGATCGTTTTCTCGGGATTGATTTTCATGACAACCGCCTTCTTCACGAATGGTCAAGTGACGAGCCTTCGCGGCGGAAGTGGACCGCGGCGGCCCGCCCCGGCCGCCGTCGGCCGGCCGAAAGGGCCAGCTTCGAATGGCTTTACTCCGTCAGGCCGGCGACGAAACCCGAGGCCCAGGCCCAGGCGAGGTTGTAGCCGCCGCGGCCGCCCTGGACGTCGAGGACCTCGCCGGCGAAATAAAGCCCTCGCCGGAGCTTCGATTCGAGAGTCCGCGGCTTGACCTCGCAGGCATCCACACCCCCGGACGTGAACTCGGCCTCGTTCCAGCCGCGCGTTCCCTGGACGGCGAATTTCCGGGCCTTGAGCGCCCCGGCCAGATTTCGGGCCGCGCCCGCCCGGCTCCCTTTTCCGGAAGACGCTCCCGCGTCCCGGACGAATTGCCCCATGACCAGGGCGAATTTCTCCGGCAGGAGCCCCGCCCCGAGGTCCTTCGCCGGCCATCCGGCTTCCATTCTCCTCGATAATTCGGCGGCCAGGTCCGCCTCGAGCATGAACGGGATGAGGTCGACGATGACAGCGGTGTCCTTCTTCCCCTCGCGGTTGATGGCGATGGAGAGGCTCTCGCTGACATCGAGGGCCGCGGTCCCCGAGAGGCCGTATTGGGTAAAGAGGAGTTCCCCCTCGGCCGTCTGTCCGACTCGGCCGTCGATGAGGCTGGCGATCCGGGCCTTGAGCTTCTGCCCTTGGAGAAAGTGGCACATCCCGTCCTTGGCCAGAAGCGGCACGGCGCTCGGGACCGGAAGCACGAGAGAGTGACCGAACTGCCCGGCCAGCCCGTAGCAGCTTCCGTTCGAGCCGAGGGCCGGATAGGACTTGCCGCCGCCCGCGAGGATGATGGCCCGGGCCTCGACCGTCCGGCCGGCCGCGGAGGCGACCGAGAAGCCTCCGGATGAGGCGGTAAGGCCCGCCGCTTCGAAGCCGGATTCGACGGGAAGGCCAAGCCTGCCGGCCTCGATCTCCAACACCTTGAGGACGGAAGAGGCCTGGTTCGTGGCCGGGTAGACGCGGCCGTCTTCTTCCGTCTGCAGGCAAAGGCCGAGAGTTTCGAAGAAGGCCCGGATCTCCCTCTTGCCGAACCTGTCGAGGACGGAGGCGACGAGGCCGGGGTCGGAGGACGTGAAGGCCGGCGCGGCCAGATTCTCGTTGAGGAGATTGCAGCGGCCGCCGCCCGTGGCCAGGAGTTTCTTTCCGGCTTGCGGCAGGCGCTCGAGGACCGTGACGGAAGCTCCGCGGCGCGCGCCGCTCACGGCCGCGACAAGGCCCGCAGCGCCGCCGCCGACGACGGCGATATCGAATCGTTCAGGCATGGGACAAGCTTAACCGATTGCGCCGGGGCCGGTAAAGGGGCCTCGCAAAATATCCGGGCGGCCGGCTCAGACCCCGAGGAGCTTGCAGGCCCGCTCGATGTTCGAAACGTCCATGATGACCGAGATCTGGCTGCCCTTGCGGGCCAGCGTGCCGTAGCAGTATTCGATGTTGATGCCTTCGTCCCCGAGCTTGGTCGTGAGCTCGGCCAGGGCGCCGGGCCTGTTCTCGAGGTCGACCTTGAGGACATCGCGAAGCTCGACCGTGTAGTTGAGCTTGGCCAGGAGCTTGACGGCCTTGTTGAGGTTCTGGACGCAGAGCTTGGCCGTGTCGTGGAAAACGCCGATGGCGTCGATATTGACATTGTTCTCGGCCAGGAAACTGCACAGGTCGCCGAGTTGGGACGGCTTGTTCTCCAGGATGATGTAGATTTCCGTGATCCGTTCGATCATGCGTGACCCCCTAATCGTCCAGGATTTTCTTGGCCCTACCCCGTATTAGTATCATGAACCCCCCGGCAAGGCAAACGGAAGAAGGGGGACATGTACCTCCGGTACGTGTCCCCCTTCTTCCCCGTCCGGTTTGGTTGACTTCAGTCGAAAATCTTGCCCGGATTCATGATCCCGTTCGGGTCGAAGACGCGCTTGATGCCGCGCATGATCTCGATCTGCCGTTCGTCGAGGACGATGGAGAGGTACGGCTTCTTGACCAGGCCGATGCCGTGCTCGCCGGAGATGACCCCGCCGCGCTCGCGGCAGTCCCGGAAGAGCTCCATCCGGACGAGGTCGGCCTTGTCCTTCCAGGCGCTCTCGGGGACGGGCACCATTCGGCCGTCCTCGTAGCGGGCCTTCATGATGTGGGTGTGGACGTTGCCGTCCGCCGCGTGTCCGAAGGTCGGCAGCCACATGCCGTAGCGGGCGGCGAGCTCTCGGACCTTGCGGACATGACCGGCCACTTCGGCCCGGGGGACGGAGATGTCGAGGATCTCGACCGTCCCGGCCTTGATGGCGTCGTAGATCTTCGAACGGATGGCCAGGACCTCGTCCTGCTTGCTCGGCGTGTCGGCGACGAAGACGTCGATGGCGCCCTTCTCCAGGCAGATCTCGGCGACCGCTTCGGACAGCCGGTCCATTTCCGCCTCGGAAGGGGCGTCGAGGATGACCAGGAGATGGGTCTTCCCCAGCTTGGTCGGCCACTTTTTCCGAATGTGCTCCTCGGTCAGGGTTATGGGTTCGATCTCGAGGAACTCGACGGCCAGCGGCACGACCCCCCTTTTCATGATGAGCGGGATGGTTTCGAGGGCCGGCTCGAGTTCGGCGAAGGGCGCGACGAACGAGCGCATGATGCCGGGCCTGGCTTTGAGGTGGATGACGGCCTTGGTGACGACGCCGAGCGTCCCCTCGGAACCGATGAAAAGATGCATGAGGTTGTAGCCCGTGCTCGATTTTTCGAGCTTCCCGCCGAGCTTGAGGATCTCGCCCGCGGGCGTGACGACCTCGAGGCCCCGGACGTAATTGCGGATCGTCCCATACTTGACGGCCCGGCTGCCTCCGGCGTTGGTGGCGATGAGACCGCCCATCATGGCGCTCTCGTCGCCGGGATGGGGCGGGAAATAGAGGCCTCCCTCTTCGACGACCCGGGTGAAATCGGACAGGCGGACGCCCGCTTCGGTCACGGCCATCTGGTTGTCGGCGTCGACCTCGAGGACCCGGTTCATCCGCTCGAGGGAGAGGACGATCCCGCCGCGGACCGGGACGCAGCCGCCGCAGAGCCCGGTTGCCCCGCCCCGCGGGGTCACCGGGATGGCCTGGGTGTTGGCGATGCGCAGGACCGCCGCGACTTCATCCGTCGTCCCCGGCTTGACGACGACGTCGGGCTCATGGGCGATCTCGCGGAGCGAGAATTCGTCATGGCCGTAATCGACGGTCTTGTCCGGATCGGAAATTACGTTTTCCGGGCCCACGGCGGCCTCGAGGGCTCCTCTGACGGCGGACGTTATCTTCGAGGTCATGGAGATCCCCCTTTCAATCGACGCGCTTGAGCTGGACGGGGACGCCGATCATGATCTGGGGGCGCCCCTTGTAAAGCTCGACCAGGCCCGTCGCCTCGATCGTCCGTCCGGAGAAATCGAGCGAACCGGGGAGAGACTTGAAGACCTCGAACGGGATGACCGCGTCGAACTCCGCCCCCTCGGCTTCGAGGAGGTGGAAGCCGCCGCGCTTGAACGAACGCAGGCAGTGGAAACGGACGGTGACGATCTCGCCGAGATGGCGGCCGGCCTCCGGAGCGCCGATCACGGGAAAGGGCTCCCTCTGCCATAGGCCTTTCCCCGACCGGCGGGCCGCACTCTCCGCTTCCTTGAGCCTCGTCTTCCAGGCCTCGTCGAAGGGGAACTTCAGATAGGCGTGCGCGTAGCCCTCCCGGACCAGCGTTTCGTTGAACATCTCCCCGTCAGCCGTCCGGATATAGGCCAGGAGCCGGCCGTAGACATCGCGCTTTTCCGGACCCGGGAGGAGCTCCACCGTGGACTGGTAAAGCCGGCTGAACGCGTAGCGCTTGGCCAGAAAGGCCATGAGCCGGACCTGTTCCCGGGCGTCGTCGAGCTCGGGCGTGTCGATGCCGATGAGGCGGACGCGCTCGTCCTTCCGGTCGGCCAGGCGGACCCGGACCGTGTCTCCGTCGTAGACGACGGTGACCGTCCCTTTGAGCGATCCCTCGGCCGTGGCGGATAACGACGAGACCGGGAGGAGGATCGCGGCGGCGATGACGAGGGCCGAAAGGGCGGACCGAACGAATCGGATTTTTTTCATCCGCTGACGAGCTCCCGCGCGGCCCGGACGATATGGGAGGCGCTGATGCCATACCGTTCGAGAAGCTCGTCCGGCTTTCCGGACCTGGGCAGCTCCCGGACGCAGAGATGTTTCAGCATGGACTTTCCGGCCAGGGCCCCGGCGACGGCTTCGCCCAGCCCGCCGCCGGCGTAGTGGTCCTCGACGACGACCGCCCGGCCGCCCGTCGCCGCGACCTCCCGCAGGATCGTCGCCTCGTCCAGCGGCGCAACGGAATAGGCGTCGATGACGCGGAGACCGATGCCCTCTTTTTTAAGCTCGTCACCGGCCTTGAGCGCTTCGTGGAGCGTGATCCCGGCGGCGATGACCGTGACCGCGTCCCCCTCCCCCTTCCGCAGGACCTTGGAGCCCCCGATGGGGAACGTTTCTCCGGCCGGATAGAGGATCGGCGTCGCCGGTCGCGACGTCCGCAAGTAAACCATGCCCCGGTGCGAGGCCGCGGCCGCCACGCACGCCTCCGACGAAACCGCATCGCCCGGGTAAAGGACGACACATCCGGGGATGGGCCGGAACATGGCCAGGTCCTCGAGGCCCATCTGGGAGGGGCCGTCCTCGCCGATGCTCACGCCGACGTGGGAGCCGCAGACCTTGATATTGGAAAAGGAATAGGCGGCCATGCGGAGCTGGTCGTGGGCCCGGGTCAGGAAGGCGGCGAAGGTGGCGATGAAAGGGATATACCCCTTGGCCGCAAGGCCCATGCCCACGCCGACCATGTTCTGCTCGGCGATGAACGACTGGAAGGAGCGCCCGGGAAAGGCTTCGAAGAACTTGTCGACGTAGGTCGAATTCTTGACGTCGCCGTCGACGGCCACGACGGACGGATTGACCTTGCCCAGGCTGAGGAGGGCGTTGCCGTAGGCCAGGCGCGTCGCCGTTTTTTCTCGATAGACCGTCCGGGGGAAGTCGAAGGACGAAGCGGCTTTCTTTTTAAGGAAGGCCTTCGGTTTGTGGACGAATTTCCGCGAGTCGACATCGGGGAGGCAACCGGTCTCCTCGAGCGCCCGGGCCAACTCGTCGGCCTTGAGGGGCTTGCCGTGCCAGCCGTTTTTATCTTCGATGAAACTCACCCCCTTGCCCTTGAGGGTCCGGGCCAGGACGGCCGTCGGCTTGCCCCCCTTCCCCGCTTCTTTCAGAGCGGCGAGTATCCGGTCGACCTTGTGACCGTCGATGACGACGGCGTCCCAGCCGAAGGCGCGGAACTTGCGGGCCAGGGCGGGGAGGTCGTGCTGGTGCATGGTCGGGTCGGACTGGCCGAGCCGGTTGACGTCGACGACGGCGCAGAGGTTGCGGAGTTTCCAGTAGGCGGCGGAATTGGCCGCCTCCCAAACCTGGCCTTCGGCGCACTCGCCGTCGCCCATGAGGACGAACGTCCGGGCCGGCGACTTTTCGAGCCGCTGGGCCAGGGCCAGGCCGATCCCGACGGACAACCCTTGGCCCAGGGAACCCGTCGCCGCCTTGACCCATTTCATCCGCGGCGTGGGATGGCCTTCGAGGTCGCTCGAGATCTTCCGGAGGTCGAGCAGGCGCTCGAGCGGGATGACGCCGGCTTCGGCGTAAACGGCCCAGAGGAGCGGCGCGGCGTGGCCCTTGGACAGGACGAATTCGTCGCTCGCCGGGTCGGCCGGGTCATCCGTGTTCCAGCGCATTTCTCCGAAGAAAAGGCAGGCGGCGAGGTCGGCCGCGGACAGGCAGGTCGTCGGGTGTCCCGACCCCGACGCCGTCGTCATGCGCAGGGAGTGGATGCGGAGCCGGGTGGCTATTTTGCGGAGGTCGTCGATTCTGGCCATGGGGTGGTTCTCCTCAATCGTTCGGGGCCATATCCTTCAAGGGGGGAATGATAGCACGAACACTCCGGATAAAAAAGATGCGACCGGTGTCTCCGGCGTCAAGGGACGAGCCTTCGCGGCGGAAGCGGACCGCGGCGGCCCGCCCCGGCCGCTGTGGAAGAGGGACGCCGCAATCCGGGGCTAGCGGGCGAAGGGCGTGTCGGGAAATACGACGCGCCGGGTCTTGGCCCGGTCCGCCGCGTCGAGGCGGAGGAGAAAGGTCCCGATCCCTGCGGCGCCCTGCATGGTGCCGGTTTGGGCAAAGAGATAGTCCGGCCTCGTCCGGTGCTCGGCCTGAACCCACGACATGCGGCCGTTCTCGACGGATGCCTTGGCCAGAAGCCGGGCCGTAACGCGTTTCGAGAATTCAAGATAAGACCTGTCTCCCAAGGCTTGGTAGAGATCGAGGAAGAACTCCCCCACTCCGGCCAGGCCGCAGCAGATCCCGGCGTTGTTCCAGAAACCGGGCGTTTCCTCTTCCGGGATACCGCTCTGGAGGAGAGCATTGGCGGATTTCCGGACCCAGCCAAGCCAGGTGTCGTCCCCAGTGACTACCGAGAGGAGATAGAAGAGCCGGGCCGTTCCGACCGGGCCGTGACACCAGCCGAGATAATAAAGGTCCCGGTTGTCCGGTTCGTCGTGGAAGATGAGGCAGGTGTCGCCTTCGGTTTTAGCAACCGACAAGAGGTACTTCGCCCCGGCCAGGGAGACATCGAGAAATTCTTTTTTCTTCGTTTCTTTGTAGAGCGCCGCCAGAAAATAAGCGATCCCCGCCGTGCCGTGGGCGAAGTTGGGCATCAGGCGCGGGAAGTCCGGGTCCATGGCCCATTTCAGGCCGCCGTTCTCCGGACGGCCGAGCTCGGCAAGCCGCGCTCCGGCCCGGGCGGCGAGCTTGAGCCAAATCCGGTCCTTCGTTTCGCGCGACGCGTAGATGAGGAAAAGACCGATGCCGGCGTTGCCGCTGATGATGTCCGTCGTCGGACCCCACTCGACTCCGGCCCCGACCTCGACGGCCGCGGCCTTGATCCGGCCGAGGCCGGCCAGGAAGCCCTGCCGGTACTTTTCGTCCCCCGACGCGCGGTAGGTTTCCTCGAGGGCGAAGGCGACTCCTGAGAAGCCTTCATAGAGTCCGGCCCCGTCGACACCGGGCATCTTCGCCAGGAGGAAATCCGCGCCCTCACGGGCGTCACGAAGATAGGCCTCTTTCCCTGTCGAATAATAGGCCTGGAGAAAAAAGAGGACGACGCCCGGTGTGCCGCTGTAGAGGTTCAGGGCGACAGACGCCGAGTCCTTGGGGACGGCGGGCCAGGAGAGCCCGTACGGGCTTCGGATCTCGGTTGACCTGATCCAGGCCGCCGCCTTTTCCGCCGCTGCGATGTAGGGACGGTTGCCGGTGGGCTTGCAGGACATGATCCCCGCGAGAAGAAGGAGCATAGCCGGGGAGCGGCGCAACATCGTTTTCCCTTACAGGATCGGCCAGGATTTCGGCAGGAAGAGCTGCTCGTAGAGGGCCATGGCGTAGCGGTCGGTCATCCCGGCGATGAAATCCCCGACCCGGACGATGACCGGGTCGCCCGCCGGGTAGTCCTTGACGTACTCTTCCGGTTTCTCCATGACGTAAGCGAAGATGTCCCCGATGATCTTCTCCGTCTTGCGCAGCTCGTCGCGGGCCGTGGAGTTGAAATAGACGTTCTGGTAGAGGAATTCCCGGAGCTCGAGGACGGCCTTCATGATCCGGTCGCTCATGGCGATGCGGTCGAGCCCCGCGGCCAGGCTGGCCTCGACGAGGTCCATGACCATCCGGTCGATCCGCGTCGCGTGCCACTTGCCTAAAACCTTGACCAGTCCCGCCGGGATGTCCTCTTCCTTGATGATACCGGCCCGAAGGGCGTCGTCGATGTCGTGGTTGACGTAGGCGATGACGTCCGAGACGCGGACGATCTGGCCTTCCAATGTGGAGGGCATATCTTCGAGGTCGTCATCGAAGATCTCGCCGCGGCCTTTGGAATGCCGCTGGATGCCGTCCCGGACCTCGAAGGTCAGGTTCAGCCCCTTGCCTTCGTACTCGAGCTTCTCGACGACGCGCAGGCTCTGGTCGGCATGGTGGAAGCCGAGGGGCAGGAGCTTGCGGAGCGTTTCCTCGCCGGAGTGGCCGAAGGGCGTGTGGCCGAGGTCGTGGCCGAGGGCGATGGCCTCGGTCAGGTCCTCGTTGAGCCGGAGCGCCTTGGCGATCGTCCGGGCGATCTGGGAGACCTCGAGGCAGTGAGTCAGCCGCGTCCGGTAGTGGTCTCCGAAAGGGGAGAGAAAGACCTGGGTCTTGTGCTTGAGGCGGCGGAAGGACTTCGAGTGGATGATCCGGTCGCGGTCGCGCTGGAAATCCGTGCGCAGGACGTGCGGAGCTTCGGGCCTGACCCGGCCCTTGGAGCGCGCGCTGAGGCAGGCCTTTGGCGACAGGAACTTTTGCTCTGTTTTTTCCAGCTCTTCGCGGATGGTCACGGATTCTCTCCTCGTTGCGCGCCAATTATATCAAAAAGCGGTGGGCCGCCGCCAGCATCAAGAGGGGGTCAAACCTACGGCAGGGAGCGGATCCCGAGAAGCGACCATCAGGAGTGCGGCGGAGCGGCTCGGAGTCGCACTTCCGGGAAATATCTGAATAGACCCCAAAAAACCAGGTTTGACCCCCTCTGAGCTTGCATTTTTCACCGCGTTCGCCTAATAAATGAGCGAGAGCGTTTCGGAACGGAGCCGCCATGATCAAAGACAACGTCGCCGCGATCCTCAGGGAGCTTCCCCCCGGCGTTGAGCTTGTCGCCGCGGCCAAAACCCGGACCGCTTCCGAGATCCTCCAGGCCCTCGAGGCCGGCGTTAAGATCATCGGCGAGAACTACGTCCAGGAGGCGGCGGACGTCTTTCCGGCGATCGGCGGCCGGGCCCGCTGGCACTTCATCGGCCATCTGCAGACGAACAAGGTCAAAAAGGCCGTCGAGATCTTCGACCTGGTCGAGACCGTGGATTCGATCGCCCTCGGGCGCGAGATCGACAAGCGCTCGGCCGCGGCCGGCAAAACGATGGACATCTTCGTCGAGGTCAACAGTGGACACGAACCACAAAAAGCCGGCGTCCTGCCCGAGGAGGCCGAGCCCCTAGTCCGGGCCCTGGCAGGCCTCCCCAACCTGCGCGTCCTGGGACTCATGACCATGGGCCCGTTCGAAGGCGATCCTGAGGATTCACGTCCCTATTTTAAGGAGACGCGCCGGGTCTGGGAGGCGCTGAAAACCCTGGCCATCCCGGGGGCAGAGATGCGGCACCTGTCCATGGGCATGACCAATTCCTGGAAAGTGGCCATCGAGGAAGGCGCCACCATGGTCCGCATCGGCACGGCCATCTTCGGGCCGCGGATCTGAAAACCCGGAAAGCGGTCTACTTTGCGTCCTCTTGTTCTTCGGCTTCGTCGAGGGCCTGCATTTCTGCCTCGCCCAGGGCGATCTCAGGCTCGATACCCTTCAGCCGCCTGAGGTCCTCGATCTTCTGGAGGGGCCGCTCGAGCTTGTTGCGCCGGGTCGTGACGAGCTTCTGGAATTCGTCCCGCGCGTCCTCGATCTTCCGGCCCATGTTGTCCATGGACTTGCGGAACTTCTCCCACTCCTTGTTGAAGCCGCCGATCAGCCGGAGCATGTCGTTGGCCGCCTTGGCCGTGCTGAAATTGTCCATGGCCTGGCGGATGACGGCCAGTATGGCGAAGAGTGTGAACGGGGAACAGAGGATGACCTTGCTCCTCAAAGCCTCGTCGATGATAGCGGGGTCGTTCTGGTTGATGAAAGCGTAAACCTGCTCGTTGGGGATGAAGACAAGGACGTAATCGAGCGTTTCGTCCTCGGGATTGATGTAGTCGCGGGTCGTGGCCTCCTTGATCCGGCTCCGGACGTCCTTCAGGAACTGGCTCTTCTGGACCTCGCGTTCCATGTCATTCTCTGTCTCGAGGTAGCGGAGGTAGCTGTTCAGCGGGAACTTGACATCCATGTTGACCTTCCGGCCCTGGGGCAACTGAAAGGTGTAGTCCGGACGCGACCCCGACCCTTCGAGGGCCTTCTGCCTGACGTAATTGACGCCTTCGACGAACCCGGCCAGCTGGAGGACGTCCTCGGCCATCCGCTCCCCCCACAGGCCCCGGGCCTTGGTGCTGACTAGGGCCTGGCGGAGGTGGTTGGCCGTGTCCTGGAGCTTGGCCGTCTGTTCCGCGGCTGTTTTCAGGTGGGCGGACAGCTCACCGTATTTCTGGACGCGTTCCTTCTCGAACCCGGCGACGACGTCCTGCATTTTCTGGAGGTCGCCCCGCATGGATTCGAGGGTCTGGTCGATCAGCTTCTTTTTCCCTTCGAGGTCCTTCTCGCCGGACTGGGTCTGCTGGCCGAGCATGGACCCGGCCAGCTTCATGAACTCCTCCGAGTTCGTCTTCAGGGCCGCAAGGGACAGCGAGCCCATGGAGTCCTTGACCCGGCCGAGGATGACCTCGATGTCTTTGAGCTTCTCGCTCTCCGTCTCGCTGACGAGCTCGCGGGCGATGGCCCTGGCCTCTTTCCTGTTCACCAGCTGGATGATGAGGACGACCGCTGCGCCGAAGACGCCCCCGCCGATGAATAAATAGACACCGGTCATGCTTCGACTCCTTCATCGCCGCCCGGCCCTGGCCCGCCTTCCGCTTCGTCCATGGCCCGGTCGACTTCCTCGTTGAAGCCTTCGCCCGTCTCCTCGCCCATCTCCCGCCCCATTTTCTTCATCCAGCGGGCGACGCTCTTCGGATCTTTCTCGTCGAGCCCGGCCAGGGACGAGGGGTCGGCCAGGCTTTCCAGCCGGCTTTCCTCGGACCGCCGGACGGCGACGCGGGAGACGAGCTTGGTCAGAGCCCGGCCGCCGCAGTGCTGGCACACCGGGTCGACGGCCGCGTTGACGGACAGCGTCACGACCGTCGTCTTCCGGCGGCAGTCGGCACAGCGGTATTCGTAGATGGGCATGCCTAGATCAGGATCCCCTCGTCGAAACCGATCTTGATGAGCTCGATCCGGCGCGGGTCGCTGACGCCCAGATGATGGCGAGTGTCGGCCAGCTGGATGTGGTGCGGCGTCATTTGGAACGGCCGGTCATCGCCGAAAAATGCGCGCCTTTTCGCCTGGATGATGCGCAGCCCGGTGGCGTCGGCGGCGACGGGGTCGCGGCTGACGATGAGCCCCTTGTATTCCCAGGTGTATTCCTTGGCGTAATGATGCGGCCCGACGCCGTGGAAAAGCGGCGTGAACATGACCAGGACGTTGAGCCGGGTCTTGCCCTTGACGGCCGGGAGGTCCCAGAGCGTGGCCAGATCGGCGCACGTGTCGCCGTGATAGTCCGACGGCCTGGGGACGAACATGATGTAATTCTTGATCAAACTCCCGACGCCCGACCAGTGATGGCTCCGCATGGGGCGGGCGTTGACGAGGGCCGTGGCGTTCTGGAAGACCGGGTTACGCAGGACGCCCCGGTCGTCGATGGCGATCCTGTCCTCGGAGACGCCCGCGTCCATGACCCTCTTTTTAATGGCCTGCTCGACCTCCGGGGTCGTCGGGATGTAGCGCCAGGCGTTGGTCTTGATACCGACGACGTCCTCGGCGCGGACGAGCGTCTTCCAGGCTTTGATGGCGTCGCCCTCGCCGAGCAAGGCGCGGACTGCGTCATCGAGCATCCGCTGGACGACCTCGGCCGGCGGCGCGCCGCCCGGCCCGAGCGGGCTCGGGTCGCGCACGAGGACGACCCGGACCTTCTCTTCGGCAGGGCCAGGAAGCGATGCTCGCCCCGTCCGGGCCGCGACGGGGATCAGGGCCCCGGCGAAAGGCGCCACGGAAGCGGCTTTCAGAAAATCCCTTCGAGTGATCGGTTTCCGGCTCATATTCTCACTTCTCCTTCAGTCGGTCGGCACGGCCTTTCATCAGGGCCACGACGGCATCCAGCCTGTCCGTGGCCGCTCGCTCTGCGATCATGTCGAAAACGATGACCACGTACCTGTCGTAGACGCGGACGGCCGTCCACTTGCCGTTCTCCGCCTTGACGATGCCCTTCTCCGCGGCTTCAGGCATGTAGGCCCGAGCGAACGATGCCCCGGCCTTGGCGGCGGACCCGCCGTCCTCGCAGGCGGCCAGGAGGACTTTGCTCCGGTCGTCCTTGCTGCCGTAGTCCGCAAGAACCGCGTCGGTCTTCTGGTCAAGAAGCAGGATGTTTGTGTCGGCGACGAAAAAATGATAGTTGAGGACGAACTGGTTGTGAAAGAAGCGGACCCGCCCGGCGTCCAGGCCGTCGGGGGGGAGGAACCGCAAGAGGCCGGGCCTCTCCCCCAGGCCCGGGATGGCACCGTCGATCCGGCGTCCGAGCTCGAAAACGAGTCCCTTCGTCTCGGCCGTCTCCTCTTCGGCGTAAACGGAGCCGAAATAGCGGTCCTTCCAGAAAGAGAGGAGCCCCGCTTTGTAGTTCGATCCCTGGCCGACCCGGGCGTCCTCTCCGTCGAGGTCGTGGGTGAAGACGCCGAAGGCGTCCTCGGGAGACCCCATGTCGAAGAGGTCGACGACGAGGTCGGGCTTGCCGTCCTTGTGGAAGCGGCGCGAGACGAGGAGCTTCATGTTGTAGGACCTGTAGACCTCGCCCGCGCCGTCGATGTAGTCGAAGATCGACTCGGCGTCGAAGGTCTGGTCGGCCTCGGAAACATAGGAGCCGATCGTCGGGGGGATGAATGCGGCGAGTTTTTGGACGCCGGGCACGATCGGTTCGGTCATCAGGACGAATGCTCCCAGGAGGGCGAGGACGGCGGCGGAAACGGCAACCCTCTTCATTCTCGCTAATTGTATCATGTCGTTTACGTCGGTACAAGAGAACGGGGCGGACGGGCGGGGGCGTTTGCAAATTTCGGCGTTTCGGGGAATAATAGAGCGGTTCGCGTGATCCCATTACGTTCCAACGCCCGACCAAGGAGAGTCCGCATGACTGAGCGCCGCCTGAAGGTCCCCGCCCTCCTCGGCCTGGTCCTGGCCGGCTTCCTGGCCGCTTGTTCCACGACGTCCGAAAACGGCGGCGTCACCCCCGTCGAGATCCCCGCGGCCTCCCTCTCTTACATCGTGCTCGCTTGGAACGATCTGGGCATGCACGACCTCAACCCGACCTACAACAAGGAAGTCATCCTGCCGCCCTACAATACTATCTGGGCCCAGGTGATCAAGCGCGGCAACCCGCCCGAGATCGTGACGACGGGCGTCACCTTGGAATACCGGATCGTCGACAACACTTATTCCTACGGCAAGGGGACGGGGTTGCCGCTTCGCATCTACGGACAGTTCTGGGACAATTCCTTCGATCTCTTCGGCGTATCCCTCGCCCACGACACGGGCCTCAACCTGGTCGACCCGAATATCCACAACGGGCTCTCGGGAACGATGGTTCTCAAGGGCAATCACTTCGAGGTCGACGGTGTGCCCGTCGTCCCCATCAACGACGCCGGGACGTGGGACCCCTACCAAATCGCAGAGATCGTCGTCCGCAACGCCGCGACTAGCGCCGAGTTGGCCCGGACCCAGGCGACTGTCCCCGCTTCCGACGAGATCAACTGCGCCAAGTGCCACGGCCAGACGATCGGCACTGTTGCGATCCTGTCGGTTCTGGCAGAACACGACAAGCTCGAGGAGACGACCTTCGTCGCCGACGGCGTCCCCGTCCTCTGCGCCGACTGCCACGGCAGCCCCGCCCTCGGACAGACCGGTCCGGGGTCGTCGGAATTTTATCTATCCCAGGTCGTCCACGGCTTCCACAGCACCACGAGCGCGGCCTGTTACAACTGCCATCCCGGGGCAACGACGAAAGGCAACCGGAGCATGGCCCATACGGCGACGGACGGCAACTGCACGGCCTGCCACGGCACTCTGGCCGACATCACCTCCTCGATCACCAACGGCCGGATCCCTTGGGTGAGCGAGCCGAAATGCGTCAACTGTCACACCTTCGTCGCCGAAGTCGACACAGGCTCAACGCTTTACCGCAACGCCAACGCCCATAACGGCCTTTCCTGCCCCGCCTGCCACGGCAGCCCCCACGCCCAAGTCCCGTCGGGCAAGGCCGCGGACAACTACCAGGCCCTCCAGTATCAGAACAAAGCCCTGCCTCTCGGCAGCTGCAAAGTCTGTCACGGCAGCTCGAAGGGCGGAGGCCTTACAGGGATCGTGGAGGCTCACGGCGGCAGCCAGCCGACGTCGTGCATGGTCTGCCATACGGGGCCCATCTCCACGAACAATCCGCGGGAGTTCCCCCACAGGTTCCAGCAAAGAAGCCGCTGAAACCGCCCTATTTTTCCGTGACCCGCGACATGTGCCCGACGTAAGTCCGCAGGAAGCGGACGGCTTCGTCGGCCCGCCTGAAGACAGGGATCCCGGCGCGCTCGAGACATCCGGCCAGAGGGGTATAGAGTTCTCCGGCGTCGATGTTGACGACGACCGGCTTGTCTGTCGCGCGGAAGAGCTCGATCATCCGCAAAACAAAGCTCCCCGGCCGAGCAAAATCCTCGCCCTGCCCCTCCCCTGGCGGCAGGGTGTTCTGGGCCGGGGTCATGGGAACGTTCGAGACGACCGCACAGTCCACATCCGGGTCTTCCAGGATGGCCCGCGCGCACTCCACGAACACGGCGTCGTCGGCGACCGGGGTCACGTCGAGGGGATTGTGGACGTCCTGGAGGCGGTCGATGCCGAGCGGTTGGAGGATGGCCACGATGCGCTTCTGCGTCTCCGGAGTGAACGGGACGAGGTCCAGGCCGACCCCGTTCTTGAGGTTGTCGGCCAGGACGACGCACTCGAACCCGGCGTTGCTGATGAGCCCGACCCGGCGGCCGCGGACCTTCCGGCCTTCGAGGAATGACAGCCCCTTCATGAAGCTCTCGAACTCGAAAATATCCCCGGCGACGATCGCTCCGGCCTGTTCAAGGACGGCCCGGAAGACGCCGTAATCGCCGGCGACGGAAGCCGTGTGGCTCGACGTCGCCGCCCGGCCTTCGGGGCTCCGGCCGGCCTTGTAGACGAGGACGGTCCGGCCCGCGGCCGTAAGTTCGCCGACGGCCCGGGCGAAAGCCAATCCGTCGCCCGGCTTGAAGCCTTCCATGTAGACGGCGAATAGCTTGACGTCGGGGTCGTCCTTGAGGAACGTCAGATAATCCGAGGCGGTGAGGTCGAGCTGATTCCCCAGGGAGATGGCGTAGAGCGGCTCGACTTCCGGCAGCTTGCTCATCCGGCAGATCATGAAGGCGCCGCTCTGGCTGATGACGGCCATGTCCGAGCGGATGCTCTTCGGCCGGGGCAGCTTGTAATTGGGGATGAAGGTCGTGTCGTAGCGGCCGGGCTTGGAGGCGATACCCAGGCAGTTGCCGCCGTTGATGACGGGCGTCGTCTTCGCGCTCCGGCGGCTTTCGCAGAGAAGTTCTCGGATCTTTTCCTCGATCGTCGCCCCGCCCTCCTTCTCGCCCATGCCGCCGGCGATGAGGATGACCGAGCGCGCCTTCTCGTGTTCGACGAGGTCCTTCATCACGTCGTAGCACTGATCGGCGGCGAGCGTCAGGACGAAGAGGTCGACCGTCCGGGGCATGGCCTCGACCGACGGGACGCAGCGGCAGCCTTCGATCGACTCGAGCCCGGGCTTGACCACGACAACGTTCTCCGCCGGAAAACCGTTCTGCAGGGTATTGTTGAGGATGAGGTGGCCGATGTTCATCTTCTCCGAGACGCCGATGATGCCGATCGACGCCGGCTTGAGGAGCGGCCCGATGGCGGCGACAGGCCGGACGGATACGCCCGCTTTGTCGCGGGAAAATCGGCAGACCCCGTCCAGGGGGACGAGCCGGCCGCGGCGGACGACGAAGGGGTTGACCTCGGCTTCCTCGAGGACGAAAGGAGAGGCGGCGGAAAAGGGCGAGAAGGCGACGGCCAGGTCGCGGAAGCGGAGGATGGTTTCGGCCAGGACCTTGGGGGAGACGAGCGCTTTCCGTCCCCGGAATTCGGCGGCCAACTTGCCGTAGAAGGCCAGCGGCTCGAGAAGGCCCTGGGCCTTCCCGCCGGCGAGGAGGTGGGCCGAGGCGATGGCCGCGGCCCTCCCCTCGCGGAGATGGTCGTTCATGTACTCGACGTCGAGCCCGCCACTCCCCATGGTCAGCACGGGCCCGAAGTCACGGGAGTTCCTCAGGCCGAGGAGGATCTCCGAGCCGAAGCCGGCGTTGTCGAAGGCGACTTTCTCGGCGACGAGGAAACCCCGGATGGATTCCCGGACGGCCTTCAGGGACGAAGGCTCTCCGGCGGCGACGGGGTCTCGTCCCCTTTTCTCCCATTCAACATAGCGAAGGGGCACGGTCCTGAGCATCGAAGCGCAGGCCTTGTTCACCGACGCGGCGTCGGACTTGACGAAGGCGACGCCCCCGACGTCGGACTTGTGGATGATGAGCGGAGAAACGACTTTAAGGACGACGGCGTCGGTCCCGGCCCCGAGGCCGATCAAGTCCCTCCGGCCGACGGCCTGACCGGCCGGGACGAAGAGATGGCGGGGCGCGGGGATGCCGGCCTCCTTGAGGACTTCGTAGACTTCGGGTTCGAGCAGGAAATTCCGGCCGTCCCGCTCCGCCGCCTCGAGCATCCGCTGGATCCGTTTCCAGTCCGTTTTCATGCGCCGAGGGCCGCTTTCTTCCCAAGCTCATAGGCCTTGAGGTTGGCCTCGAGGACGGCGGCCCCGCGGCCGCGAAAAAGGGTGTCGATGGTCGCGAGCAGGCTCGCTTCCTTCAGGATCAGGGAGCCCGCGGCCGCCCCGAGGAGGACGATGTTCTGGGCCTTGACCGTACCGGCTTCCCGGGCCAGCTTTTCCGAGTCGACGACGATGCTCCTCGGCGCCTTGCGGACCGCCTCCAGGACCCGGTCGATGTCCGGATAGTCGGGGATATTCCGGTACGGCGTCGAGCTCGTCACGACGATCCCGCCCGGCCGGAGGTATTCGAAGTAGCGCAGGGCTTCGAGCGGCTCGACGCTCAGGATCATGTCGGCCTCGCCCTTGGGGATGAGGTCGCTCCAGATCGCATCGTTCGAGAGACGCATGTGCGACTGGACGGCCCCTCCCCGCTGGGCCATGCCGTGGACCTCGGCCTGCTTGAAAAAGAGCCCGTCGGCGAGGGCCGCGTTGTCGATGACGTAGGCGATGGACAGGATGCCCTGGCCGCCGACGCCCGCGAGAATGATGTCCTGCTTCATGGCCTAGCTCCTTTTCTTCCGCATCTCCTGGACGCATTCCCGGACGGCGACGATGACGGACAGCCCGCGGTGGTCGATCTCTTCCTTGATGATCTGGATGTTCTTTTCGTGGTTCTTCAACAGCGGCTCGATCGTCCGGATATGCTCCTTGGGCACGCCCACGCCTTCGATGATGCGGAGAAGGCGTTCGCCGGTCCCGTAGCTCGGCTGTCCCCCCGTCATGGCCGTCGTCGCGTTGTCGAGGACGATGACGGTCATGTCGGTGTCGGCGAAGGCCGCGCCGAGGAGGGGGGTGATGCCCGAATGGGCGAAGGTCGAATCGCCGATGACCGAGACGACCGGGTGGAGGCCGACGTCGGACGCGCCCCGGGCCATGCTGATGCTCGCCCCCATGCAGACGCATGTTTGGACGGCGTTGTAGGGAGGCAGGGCACCCAGGGTGTAGCAGCCGATGTCGCTGAACACGTTCGAACCGGGGTAGTTTTCGAGGGCCTTGTTGAGGGCCTTGAAGGTGTCGGCGTGGGAACACCCGACACAGAGTTGGGGCGGACGGCCGGAAAGCGGGAGCCCGCTCGCCGCGACGGCCGGGAGAGGCTCCCGGTCGAGCGCCCGGAGGACGATGTCCGGGGAGAGTTCGCCGGTCGCCGGGAAGGCGCCGCTGAGCTTTCCCAGGACGGTCTTGCCGGCGATCCCGAAGAGCCCCTTCAGCTGCCGTTCGATGAAAGGATAGCCGTCTTCGACGACGAGGACGGCATCGACGTGGCCGACGAGCTTGCGGATGAGCCCCTCGGGAATCGGGTAGGTTGAAACCTTGAGGAAGGACGGGAGCGCGTCTTCACCCTTCATGGCCTCGCGGAAATAATTGTAGCCGACGCCGGAGGCTATGACGCCGAGGGATCTGTCGCTCTCGTTGAGCTTCAGGACATTGAAGGGCGATTCCTCGGAGAAGCGGACCATTTCCGGCTGACGGTCGAGAAGCAGGGCGAACCTGCGCCGGGCGTTCACGGGAAGGAGCGTCCAGTCCTTCGCCGCCCCCGTTTTCAGCTCGTTCGGACCGCGGGGCTCGCGGGTTTGGACAGGCGACCGGCTATGGGCCAGGCGGGTGACCATGCGCATGAGGACGGGCAGACCGAAACGCTCGGAGACGTCGAAGGCCTCCCGGGCCATGTCGTAGGCCTCCTGGTGGTCGGAGGGCTCGTAGGCGAGGATCTGGGCGAACTGAACGTAGTACCGGCTGTCCTGCTCGTTCTGCGAGCTGTGCATGCCGGGGTCGTCGGCGCTGACGACGAGGAGGCCGCCGTTGGCCCCGGTCACGGCGGAGTTCATGAAGGGATCGGCGGCGACGTTGAGCCCGACGTGCTTGAACGAAACCAGGGCTCGCTTCCCGGCGAACGAGGCGCCCAGGGCCTCCTCGTAGGCGACCTTCTCGTTCACCGACCAGACCGCGGTGAACGCCTTGGTCTCGCCGGCCAGGCGGATGAGGTACTCCATGATCTCGGAAGCGGGCGTTCCGGGATAGGAGTATCCGGCCGAGAGGCCCGCGTGGACGGCCCCCAGGGCGATCGCTTCGTCACCGAGCAGGATTTGATGGGACATGGGCATCCTTCTTTCGACGGTATTTCAACGGACCGACGCCCGGAAAACACGGTGAAGAGACGTGCAACCCATCGGTCGAGGAGGTAGGATACTCAAGGCCGGCGGAGGGTGTCAAGCCGCCGGCACTGGCTTCCGCGATTTGAGTAAACTGATAATTCCTATAAATTAATGTTGATATTAGGGGAAAAGCCGTATAATATTGCTGTCGAGGAGCATGCCATGATCAGACTTTCGACCAAGGGACGCTACGGGACGAGACTGATGCTCAACCTGGCCCGGCATCACGGGAGCGGGGACGGACATAAGACCGTCATCCTCAAAAACATCTCGGAAGACGAGAGTATCTCGATCCGCTACCTCGAACAGATCATCATCCCCTTGAAGATCAGCCGTCTGGTCAAAAGCATCCGCGGCGCCGGCGGGGGCTACACCCTCGCCCGCAAGCCCGAGGAGATCAGGCTGAGCGAGATCCTCCACGCCCTCGAGGGAAACTGCTGCCTCGTCGAGTGCGTCGAGGACGAATCGTTCTGCGATTTCATCGACACCTGCCCGACCTTCCCCATCTGGAAGAACGCGACCGACATCCTGAAGGGCTATTTCGACAGCCTCACCCTCA
>Ga0315286_10000321_pt1 | contig 39502 bp, 29 predicted proteins | sample YL17G10_0_MG_FD_205038 | JGI IMG/M metagenome (GOLD analysis project Ga0315286, IMG submission 205038) | Sediment microbial communities from Yellowstone Lake, YNP, Wyoming, USA - YL17G10_0 | ecosystem: Environmental > Aquatic > Freshwater > Lake > Sediment | place: USA: Wyoming | collected...
AGGCAATTCAAAACCGATTTTTCTATCGCACTATATTTATGTTTATCCATGCTTATGGCTTTTTTACCAGCAGGATGTTTAAGTTGTATTTTTTGTTCCATGGTAATTTATTTTAGAAGTAAATTTTTTTAAAACTTATCAGAATACTAGCGTTTTACTTTTTGTTGCATTCTCCATTTTAAAAATTTGTCAACTATAATAACTAAAAAGACTGAGGATATAAAATTTGAAATAAGAATAGCGGCAGGCGATTCATAAACAGGGACCTCAAGTTTTAGATAATAAGAAAGTACCGAAGCAATTGCAACAGGTGTCTCCATAAGAGCACTCGCTACTCTTATTGGTTTTGGCAAATTTTCATGAGCATAAAAAAACCAAGTCAGGAAGGTTGTCAATAAAACAATTGCCGAAATGAATTTGATATGTCTGTTTGTAATATTCATTTATAAATGTCTGTTGATGTGATCTAAATTATTTTGTAGTCTTAGCGCCTATCTTCTCACCAAGTTTTTCAAATTCTATATCGTTTGGCTCCCACAATTCAATTTTGTTGCCTTCTATGTCCATGATGTGAACAAATTTACCATATTCAACTGTTTCAATTGTGTCAACAACCGTTACTCCGTTTTTCTTCAGTTCTTCGATAAGCGCTTCTAGGTTTTCAACTCTGTAATTAATCATAAAGTCCTTAGTTGAAGGTTCAAAATACTTGGTTTTTTCAGTAAATGGACTCCATTGAGTAAACCCTTTTTGGGTGGTGTCAGCACCTTGTCTCCATTCAAAAACTGCCCCATACTCATTAGTATTCAGACCAAGATTGGTTTCATACCATTCTCTTATTTTTTTTTGGTCTCTACACTTGAAAAAAATACCGCCAATGCCGGTTACTTTTTTTATTGATTGCTGACTGTTACTACTTTTCGTTGTGATGGACTTAAAAGCGAAGCCAAGAGCGAATGTCATAGCAAATGCAAGAATTATTAATATTATCTTTTTCATTGTCATTACGATTTTGATTTTGTGAGTATTGTCATTTACGCTTACCGCTAACATCTGACGGCAAGACGCAGCACTTTTGCGAACCTATAATTGTCGTTCTCGTGAGCAAAACTGTTGAGCGAGGCTTCATGCGACCGTGACATTTCTAGCGTCATTATTTTGCGTGTTATGTGCCGTTTTGCCCAAAGTGTGGAAAACCAACAAGTTATCTCTTTGTTATTTCAAAAAGTCTTCGCAGACGTGCGGTACATTTGTCTGAAAAAATATGACCTTCAATTGCTAGCTTCGCGATTCCATCAATTCCACCCTTTAGTCTTGGTTCTGCCTGCTGCGCCGTGTCCAGCCAAGTTAGGACAGAATCGATTTGATCTGAAGCAAGATGAATCAGCGCCGTACCTAACATTGCCTCCCAATCGGTATGATCAAGACTCAGGGCTTTCTGAAAATTCAGAGAGGCCAAATTCGGGAAATCCTTGTCAATGTACACATAGGCTAGATTGTTGTAAGCACTTGCATTTGACGAGTCTAGTTCAATTGCCTTTGTCAAATCGATAATCGCCTTATCATATTGCTGGAGAAGATTAAGCGTCATCCCACGATTCGAGTAGTAGTCTGATTCTCTTGGGCTGATTTCAATCGCCTTTGAGAAATCGGACAGTGCCTGTTGGGGTCTCTTTGATTCAAGTCTCAAACATCCTCGATAGTTATATGCAAGGCCATTAGTGGAATCCGAGTCCACAGCTTTGTCATAGTCGGATAGGGCTTCAGCGAATTTTCCCAGCTCGCTAAGGGACGAACCTCGCGCCAAGTAGCATTTCGATTTGAATTGTCGTACCTCGTTTGCCAACCGGGGCTTTGATTCTTCATCAAGGTTCTGCATCGCCTTGCTGTAAGAATCAATCGCTTCGTTGTCACTCTTTCCATTATGGTATACAGTCCCCAGCGCAAAATACACATCTCGTGGATGTATTAGTATTAGGCCAAATTTGAGTGATGCATTGAAGTCTAGAATAGCGAGATTGTATTTCCTCAAGTTGGCGTTGGCAAGCGCTCTCGAATAGTAAATATCCCCTGACTGCCATCCGTGCTGGATAGCCCTTGTATATAATTCGATAGCGTCAAGAGTGTGACCTGTTCCTTTAGCGATATCGCCGTACGATACAATGCCCACGGCATCTGCATTCTCCCTGAGATCGACAAGATCGAAAATGCTTCCATGATAACGGCCAGTGATCCAATCTACTAGGGAGTCGCGGTACGCGGGTTTCTTGAAGTCCAAATTTCTGTACGCAGCTTGAGATACTTTGTCATTGTCACTCATAATTTTGGATAAGTAGGTGGCATCTTTAGACTCAAGATATGTGCTGGTATAAGCTTTTGAACGGTAGTAGAATGCTTTTGTGTCGTCCGGATGGCCTTCAAGATGCTTTGTAAGAAGTTTGATAGCATCGGAATAATTGCTCAGCTTGAGTGCATCGATTCCTTTCTCGAATGGTCCTTCGTCAACCTGCGCGTTTGACAGCCCTGGGAGAAGTAGATGTAATAACATAGCGAGGATGATGGTATGTTGCATAATGACCTTTCACCGTCTTTTCGATTAGTCTCTGTTTGGCAAAATGGCACATAACTAGTGTACTAATGAATTATGGCGTTTAGCTGCCCCACACGGCATGATATACGCCATATGGCGTTTATTTTGTTTTTGGACTAATCCCGCAAAGCGGGATGTCCAGTGGACTAATAATTTTTTCAAATATTTCTTTCCAAACATGAATGAACAACTCCACACTTTAAATTTTAAATATCTATCGTTGGCTTATTCTCTTTTCGTCTGGTATTCGTCGTATGTCTTTTGATGTGCGGGATCAATCCTCGATAAACGAGCATAAATAGATGGATTTGCGCTTTTCAAGAATATCTCAGCAATCTCAAGGTATTTGGTATCGAAGAATGATCTTATAATCAAGCTGGACTGGTTGATTTTGTTCTTAAGTTTTGCTATTTTGTCCAATGATGAGAGAATTCTCTTCATCGGTTTTGGGGAATTGCTGAAAAGAGAATCAAGTCCCCAATAATGATATGTGTGAACCGCCTTCCTAAAATCTTGGAACTTCGGATTCAAGAGTTCATCGACTATTTGTGTGCGTGAGTAAATATTCTGAGGTGATTGTTCCCAGCCCTTCGCATCAAGACCGGAACCGCGTGCAAGATTGACGATCTCAAATGCTTTTTGAAAATATGGAGTTCCTCCATTTGTATGATAAGTATCGGCATCGTATCCGAGTATGAGATAAACATAGAAATCAATGAAGCTCAGCAGTGGATCATATCGAGATTCGGAGTGCATCAGCGCTTCATTACGGATGTAATCGAACTCCCATTGATCATCCAGCAATCTGAGGACAGCAGAGTTACTGCTTGATTTATAAATGGGTCGCTGGCTTCCGATAAATGCTTGAGCCATATAATGATTATTTCCTTGTGAGTTGTGTATGGAAATATTTATAGCACACTTGATTATTTTGTTACCCTCGTAGTCTCTCAACCATCGATAGTTGTTGATATATTGTTTTAATTGCTGGACAAAGTCAGAGAGATTATCTTGTGCTTCGGTTGTAGTCAACGACTCAAGATTAAGCGAGACATCACAATCGAGTTCTTGACCGATTGTAGTTGAAACGACAGCTAAAAAATATACAGTTATTGCAAATAATGTTTTCATATTTATCTCCAATGTTGAATGAAATATAGGCAAACTATTTTAATTCGTCAAGTTGAATGTAAATAAAAAATAAACACAAAATGGAGGAGTTATGTGGAAGATTCTATTACTCGTTCTCTTATTAGCACAAAATTGCCCAGGAGGTTTTGAACGAACCGAGATGGGTGCGCGGGCATCGGCGTTTGGTAATGCGTATGTTGGCTTAGCCGACGATGTTTGGGCGATTTTTTATAATTCGGGTGGACTTGCGCGTATAAAAAGTTATCAGGTATCTTTCTTTTATTCACCGCAGCCATTTGGATTGTCGGAGCTTTCAAATGGCTCGGTTGCAGCGGCTGCCCCCTTTAACTTTGGCAGTTTGGGATTTGCGTTAAGGAAGTATGGTTTTGAGTTGTATCGTGAATTAACGGGGACGCTCAGTTACGCCAACACATTTAAAGGAGTTCATCTTGGCATAAATATAAATTACAATTCCGTCACTATAAAAAATTATGGCTCGGCAGGTACGGTTGGAATTGATGCAGGATTGATTGTTCCGGTAATACAAAATTTCCAATGGGGGATTTTTATAAAAAATCTGAACTCACCAACAATAGGTATCTCAAAAGAAAAGCTGCCGCAATCGTTCACAACAGGTGTTGCATATCTTCCAATGCGTAATTTTACTTTATTGCTGGATATGGAAAAAGAAATCAACTTCGATCTTGCCGGAAGATTTGGTTTTGAATATTGGCTTATAGATGCCGTAGCCCTAAGAGGGGGTATATCGGATGTGCCTACACAATTTTCGGGTGGCGTTGGGATACGGTATTCATTTATTCAGGTCGATTATGCTTTTACTACTCATCAAGAATTGGGTTCGACTCACTGCTTCTCCATAACAATTCAATAGGAGGATGCCATGAACCGTATGCTCAAGTTTATCGGTTTATTCTTACTCATATTATTCTCGTATGAGAAATTAATTTCTCAGATTGACTCAATTGCTTTCGAAGATTCATTATCCACCGATAACAAATTAGAAAATCTGGTAGAGCAAAATAATGAAACCGAAGATTCTCCATTACTCGATTATATTGAAAACAGAAATGTAAACAAATTATCTTATTTCCAAATTCGCTCAAGAATAATTCAGCGACTTCAGCAACCGAGTGGCTATGAGGATGGAAGATATTCTGGTTCGAGGTTGAAATCATATCAGAGGATAAAATTTTCCCGATGGAATCATTATTCTGGTGGAATCTTAATTGAAAAGGATGCGGGTGAAGTGCGATTTAATGATTTTGTAACTGGAAACCTGACAATCTCAGATTACGGACCTCTTTCGAAACTTGTTCTTGGTGATTATTTTATTGAGGCGGGACAGGGAATAGCTCTATGGCGCAGTTATGATGTTTCAAAAGGTGCTGAAGTGATCACGCCAGTTAAAAGAAAGCCATCAGGTTTGAATCCCTATCTTTCATCCGGCGAGAGTAATTATTTCAGAGGAGCGGCAACTGAATGGAATATAGGCAGATTTTCTCCGGTTATATTCTATTCGAATCAATCTCGCAGTGCATCGTTGGATCCAAACGGTCGGGTGGGAAGTTTTTATGATATGGGATATTTCCGAACAAGCAGTGAAAGAAGTAAGAGAAATGCGGTGAGAGAAAAAATTATGGGAGCGAGATGCAGCTATAAATTATCGCAGCTAAATTCGATTGGTTTTACATATTTCCAAACGAGTTATGCCCGGAATATCTTTCTTGATGAAGGGCGTGAATTTTCTGGTGAGAGATACTCCCTAATTTCATTTGATTATAATATTTCATTTCAAACTATATCCGCGTTTGGTGAGTTGACGAGAGGCAATGAAAGAATTGCGGGCAGCTCCGCTTTATTAATCGCTCCGGATAATGCCATCAACATAATTATTTCAGGAAGATATTATCCACTACAGTTAGTTAGTTTGCATGGATTAGGATTTGGAGAACAAGCATCGAATGAAAAAGGATTTTATACCGGTGTGCGTATTAAACCATTACCTAACGTTACCATATCTTCATACTACGATCAGTACCAATCTATTGAGCAAATGCCATTTCCTTCGGCTGGTAATGATCTGTTGACATACATCGAATTCTCACCGTTCAAGAATTTGGATATTGCACTGAGATATCGTAGAAAAGTTAGTAATGTTACGGAATCCATTACGAACATAAATGGATTTATATCCGATGTAATCGAACGCCAGTATAAGCATAATATTCGTTTGAATTTCGATTATCAAGTCTCTCCCAAAATTTCAGTAAGGTGTAGATATGAGCAATTATTCCTTCGCTCGAGTAGGGTGCGGAAAGGGGAGAAAGGATTTCTAACTTATCAGGAGGTTATATTTAAACCCACATCAAATTTTTTAATGAATATGCGCATCATTGTTTTCCGGTCCGATTCTTATTTTTCCGGCATATTCGAATATGAGCGCGATCTGGATGGAGTTCTTACACAGCCCATTCTTTATGGAAGCGGTGTCCGATGGTATCTTCTTTTTAAATACGAGCTTATAAATCATGTGAGACTTTCAGTGAAATATTCAGATTACATCAGAGATGATGTGAAACGAATCGGAACCGGCCTTGATCAGCTTCCTGGAAACCATGATAATCGGGTATCCGCTCAGATGGATATTGGATTTTAGTAACAATGCAAAATGAAAAATTTCCAGAGGGGATGCCTTTGGCACAAAAGTAGAAAATGATTGAATATTCCACATATCAGGTCTTTGTTCTTGCATCGTTTTTTCTTATTTTAAAAATGATACATGAACAATTCGAATAAAAATAAAACAGTTGTTGTTGCGATGAGCGGCGGTGTGGATTCGTCCGTTGCTGCGGCACTTTTGTTAGAGCAGGGATATAATGTTATCGGTGTAACGATGAAGATGTACAACTTCGATGAGGTTGGTGGAAACGTTAACCGTGAATCGAGCTGCTGCGGATTGGATGCGTTCAACGATGCACGGATGGTTGCGGTGAAGCTTGGCATCCCTCATTACATATTGGATTTATCGGAACAGTTCGGTAAATATGTGATCGATAATTTTGTTGATGAATATATGCATGGTCGCACACCCAATCCCTGTGTTATCTGCAATACGAAAATAAAATGGGGAGAGCTGCTTAATAAGGCGGATGCACTTGGTGCCGATTACATTGCAACTGGTCATTATGCGCGAGTTGGTTTTGATGAAAAAAGCAAACGTTACGTTATCACACGCGGGAAGGATATTGACAAAGACCAAACGTATGCACTTTGGGGACTGAAACAGGATGCTCTGCGGCGGACAATCTTTCCACTCGGTGATCTCACCAAGCCCGAAGTTCGACAGATTGCCGCAAAGTATGAATTGAAAACTGCCACCAAGCCGGAGAGCTTCGAGATTTGTTTTGTAGCCGATGATGATTACCGTCGCTTCATGCGGGAACGGTTCGCGAAAATGAATGTAACAATTCCATCCGGTGACATTATGTTTGATGGAAAGGTTACGGGCAAACATGATGGTATTCCATTCTACACAATTGGACAGAGGAGTGGTATTGGTGCTCACGGTCAGAGAGTTTACATCACTGAGATAGATGTTAAAAATAATATTGTAAAGATTGGGCGAGAAGCTGAGTTGCACAATAAGGGTTTGATTGCAGGTAATGTAAATTTTATTGGCGTTGAGAGCTTGGATGGCAACATGCGCATGCAGGCGATGGTTCGTTATAAAGATACACCCGCTGCTGCAACAGCGAGTGCAGAAGCGGATGGAAAAATTCGTGTTGACTTTGACGAGCCGAAGCGTGCAATCACTCCCGGGCAATCTCTGGTGATGTATGATGGTGAGAAACTTTTGGGTGGGGGAATAATCGAAAAAATTGTGGATTAAGCTTTTTGGTAAACTACTTTAGCCCAATGTTCCTATTTGATTTATTGGTTGAAAAGTTTGAGTAAGATTTGTACATTGTACGCAGAAAAACATTAACATCGACGAACCGATAGAATGAAAGAAAAGAGTAGTATATTTAAACCATATATTAATAATTAAGTGTAGCAAGAGCGAAGGAGAAAACATGGGCTTAATCCAGAATCTGGTTGACCGTTACAAAAAACACCAGGAACAACTTGCAGAGAAGCAAAAGTTTCAGCAAGAGCAAAAAGCGATCGAGAGAGCAAGAGAAGCTGAACAAAAAGCATTTGCGAGCAAGCTCTTGGCATATGCCGAGGACGGTAAGATTACTGCTGAAGAAATTGAAGATATTGAAAGGCAACAGGCAACCCTTTCCATATCAGAAGTAGAGATGAATGAAATCAGGATCAAGGCCTACAAGTCAGCGTACGACGCAATCAAGCGAGACGGTACGATAACCTCCGAGGAGGAGGAAGAACTGTCCAAGATTCAGAAGTACTTCAAGATTCCGGATCAAGACATAGAACCAACCAAGAAAGAGTTGGCTCGATTTCGTCTTCTCCGCGAAATTGCTACTGGAAACATCCCAGAAGTTACCGTAACCAATATGGTCGTTCAGAAGGGTGAAAAGGCCTATTGGGCAGAAGTTGGAAAGATTCTCGAGGAGCGAGTAATCAGGAGAAGATATGAAGGGGGGTCTCATGGCGTAAGCATTAGAATCGCCAAGGGCTTGTCTTATCGGGTTGGTGCACATAGGGGCCAGCTTATTGCTGACTCGGCGGTCGTACCTGTCAGTTATGGCGAGCTCGTTATCACAAACAAGCGCATTGTATTCAAAGGAGACAAGAAATCATTCAGCCTGAAACTCGAGAAAATTCTCAATATCGAGTTCTACTCGGATGGTGTAAACATGTCCGAGGAGTCTGGCAAGCACCGGGTTGTTCAATTCAACGAATCGAGGAACATGGATATCATCGGGTCCATAATCTCGTATGCAATCAACAATCGCACCTAACCAGCATTGTAGCTGGCCTGTCACGCTTGCATTTCGCCTTTGCGTGACGGTGCCAGAGGCAAAGGAAAAGGCAGGCGGCAAGTTACCCGCCACGCTGTTAGGGTGTTAAAAAAATAATTATGATAAGGTACGCTAGAATAGTTTTGCAAGATTGTAAACATGCAATTACGAAACACTCGATAAACCTTCAAGCAGAAGAATTTCGAATCAGTTGGATCACAATCATCACGTTATTGCGCTCTGTCGGTCACGTTTTACAAAATAAAGATTCTCAAATATCGCGTTTACATAAAAAAGCAATCGACAAAAAATGGAATGATCTCAATAAAACAAAACCAGTGCCTGAAATATTTTGGGAGTTTATTGTTAAAGAAAGAAATAGATTTTTGAAAGAATATGAACACGGTATTTCTAGAGTTGGTCATATTGGTGTTAGAAATACAGATGGAAAAGGTGAAATCAGTCTTTCACTTGATATGGCAAATTCACGCGGTAGTACTATGGGCGTAGATAACACTCAGATTAAATCTGTTATTTCAAGTGGTAAATACAAGGATCAAAATGAGAAAGAAGTTGCTTGGATGGCACATGATTGGTGGAATAATTATCTATATGAAATAGATTCTCTGATAAGCTCATATACTAAAAATAATATTACAGCCTAACCACTTTAAATAGGAAAAAGTCAAATAAATAATATTATCCCGAAACATACCGCCCCCATCCTGTGAATGAGTTCCGCCCAACCACCAGAAAGCAGGTGGTCAAGAAAGATACCTGCCAGCGCAGGCAGGGCGAACACTTGTACTCCTCAACTTCAAGCTGGAATTATGTAAGAGAGTTTAAATCTATTGCAGTTCACTTCAGTGAACTGATTAAAGAAAAAGAAAGCATTTGGCTTCAGTCACATCTGAAATGATGCTAAAGCATCTATCTTTTTGATTCTTAGTCGGTTGACTAAAGTTAACTGCAATAAATAAAGCAAGAGATTAAAATTATCCATTGCAAGCATCTATTGCAATTCACTTCTTCCGAAGGTCCGAAGGACTCCTTTGAAGAATGGCTTTGCCAAGTGAACTGATTTAAATGAAAATCACTAAATAATCAATTGAGAAAATCATTTCTTATTTTTTCCTTCGCCGTTGTCGGTGTAATAGAATCTGTGTGGATATTATCCTCAAATGGATTCTATCGTGTTGATGAGTGTGCACATTTCCTTTATAGCCGGTTTGTACTGCAGTCGCTGCCGATCACAGTTCAAACCTGGCATAGACCGGGACGGCTGTGGCTATTTGCCTTACCCGCACAATTCGGACATGTGTTCACAATGTTCTTTTGTCTGGTGCTTTTCCTTTGTCTTCTTTTCGTTACTTACCGAATAGCGAAACTGAAAGGCATAAAACATACTGAATGGGTTGTGCTTCTCGTCGGACTTCAACCGATCCTTTTTGATATCTCGTACGCGTGTCTGAATGAGGCTCCGACCGCACTTGTCATTATGCTTTCATACTGGTATTACTTAAAGAAAAAGCCTGGATGGAGTATGGCAATTGCCTCAGTGGTATTTCTGTTCCGTTTTGAAATGTTTTTGTTTGCTCTCTTGGTGTTCCTCGTGTACCTGTGGAAACGAGAGTGGAAGATTTTACCTCTCATATTGTTGGGACCGCTACTTTGGATTGTTTCATCGACGATCATCTCGGGAGATTTTTTTACGTTCTTCAGGGAATGGTTGCATTTTTCTCATCTGGAGAAGTTTAGACCCGGTGTATCAGTAACACATTATTTTGAGAACCTGCAAACTATCTTCGGGTATGGACAAGTGGTGCTCTTTGCCATAGGTGTCTTCTTCATTACGCGAGCAAACAGGAACGCCGACTACGGAATTATTTATTGCACGATAGCAATCAATATTATCATTAATACTTTCACCGGAGCGGAAGTGTTTCATTGGACGGGCAGCGTCGGTGAATTGCGGTATGTTGCAGTAGTGGGACCTTTTTTTGGAATTGTATCGGTATATGGCCTGTCAGAAATTCTGGAAAGAATAAGAGCTACATGGGGAAAGTTTGCATTTTCTGTCCTTGTATTTAGTGCTGTTGTGTTTAATTGTACATTAACAACTCATCCTCGACAATGGACAAATTATAACCGAGTGACGATGAACATGACTAAAACAGCGAGAACTCAGTTTCCACATTTGACTCTGCTCAGTAACGACTGTGTTGCAGCATATGTAATGGATGTCTCGCCCGCGGGGGGACCGTATTATGCGCAACTAAATAAAGATATACTGAAAAAGTATCCGGAGTGTATCATTCTATGGGAACCGTTTTCTGCAAATTCAATATTTTTTCAAACCGAACTTACAAAGGAAAAAATGCTACAGGATGCAACCGTAAGAGTTTTGGAGAAATATAAATATTTTAATGTAGAGTATCTCTTGATGTACAGGAATGCACGAAGTGAAAGATAGTGGGCGGTGTCTGAACCAGGATTTATAGAAGTAAACCTCCCGAAGGTTTGCTTGGATCAATCTGGATTAACCTTCGGGAGGTTACAAATCTTATATTTGGCAAAAGAAAAGGATTGTGGAGAGCAAAGTTTTTTACTTCTTGACATCCATCTCAGCTTTCCCTATATTTTCCTACGTTAATTTTAGATAAGAAGGTGAAACATGTCCAATCCAAAACATATTGATAGACTTAAGCATCTCAACGAGTTAAAAGAAAAAGCCAAATTAGGAGGCGGCGAGAAACGCATCGAAGAGCAGCACAGGAAAGGCAAGCTCACGGCACGTGAGCGAATAGAGGTTCTGCTTGACCGCAATAGTTTCGAGGAGATTGATATCCTTGTCGAGCATCGCTCTCACGATTTCGGTTTGGAGAAACAGAAAATCCTGAGCGATGGTGTCGTTACGGGTACAGGTACTATCGATGGACGGCTTGTTTTTGTTTTCAGTCAGGATTTTACCGTGTTTGGCGGATCGTTATCGGAGACACACGCTGAAAAGATTTGTAAAATTATGGATATGGCTATGAAAGTCGGGGCACCGGTTATTGGCTTGAACGATTCCGGTGGAGCGCGCATTCAAGAGGGTGTTGTTAGTCTCGGCGGGTATGCTGATATATTTCTAAGAAACACATTGGCGTCGGGAGTTATACCACAAATCTCAGCCGTGATGGGACCTTGTGCGGGAGGTGCTGTGTATTCACCCGCGATTACAGATTTCACTTTCATGGTTAAAAATACAAGTTATATGTTTGTCACCGGACCGAACGTTGTAAAAACTGTTACACACGAAGACGTTTCATTCGAGGATCTCGGTGGCGCATTGACTCATGCAACGAAATCAGGTGTCGCTCATTTCGCATGTGAAAATGAGATCGAATGCCTGCAATCAATTCGGAAACTTGTGGGCTATATCCCTTCAAACAATTTAGACGATACACCATTCATAAAATCCAAAGACGATCCAAATCGCAAGGAAGAAAAACTTAACTCTATCGTACCGGAGAATCCAAACAAGCCGTACGATATGAAAGATGTAATTCGATTGATAGTTGATGATAGCGATTTCTTCGAAGTCCATGAATTATATGCTCAAAATATTATTGTGGGATTCGCGCGCTTGGGTGGTCGGTCGGTAGGTGTAGTTGCCAACCAACCATCGGTGCTTGCAGGCGTTCTTGATATTGATTCTTCAATCAAGGGTGCACGTTTCGTTCGTTTCTGTGATGCGTTCAATATTCCACTTGTGGTGTTCGAGGATGTACCCGGTTTCTTGCCCGGAACTGATCAGGAGTGGAGGGGCATCATTAAAAACGGAGCAAAACTTCTCTACGCATTTTGTGAAGCAACGGTACCTAAAGTTACAGTTATTACACGCAAAGCATATGGTGGCGCGTATGATGTTATGAACTCGAAACATATACGGGGCGATTTCAACTTTGCTTGGCCCTCGGCTGAGATTGCAGTTATGGGTCCACGGGGTGCGGTTGAAATAATTTTCAAAAAAGAAATCGAGAAAGCAGAAGATAAAGAAAAAGCATTAGCTCAAAAGGTTGAGGAATACCGGGAAAAATTTGCCAATCCCTACATCGCTGCAGCTCGTGGTTATCTTGACGATATTTTCGAGCCAAGTGAAACAAGACCAAAATTAATCCGTGCTTTGCAAGTACTCGAGAATAAAGTTGATGCCAATCCGAAGAAAAAGCACGGTAACATACCGCTATAAAATGATATTTATCACTAATTCCTAAGAAAGTCCTTGACATTCTTCCTCAAATCCTTTATATTTTCACAGTTGTAAATATCGAGTTTAGAAATTTTAAGAGAGAATATTGAAGAAGATTTTTGTATTAATAATTTTTTGCCTCGTTTTTGTTAGTTGCTCTTCAGAAAGGGCAACTAAGTCTTCTTCTTCTACATTGATACCTCCCCAACCTGTCACTCTTCAATCCGCTTTTGCTGATACACTTTCAAAAGATGACATGGAGGCGGCAATCTCCGATAGTTTCGTTGCAGATTCCAATTATGACGCCGTTACCGCCCAGATGTTAGAAGCAGCCCGTCAGCATTATCAGAATGCACTTGATGCAGGTGAATTGGGTGATTCTCTCCAAACGTCATATGAATTTGAGTATGCAATCGGCATTCTAAATGAATTAGCATATTATCCGAGTATCGAGAATAATCAAGATTTTAATGATCTGAGCCATAGTGTGGTCGAGGATTATGAGAAATATATCGCAAAGATAGACAGCTTAGGATCCCAAAGCTCGATCTTTGCCTTGCGCCAAAAATTAAATCAGATCGATGAGGCGCACGAAGGTTTTGATGAAGATACACCGAGGAAGATCATATCAACGACAACTGTACCCTTGGTGATTAACGGGCATGTAGAGCAGAACATAGACTTCTTTCAGGGACGCGGTAAACATCACTTCGAGCATTGGCTGCATGAAGGTGGGAAATATTTCCCAATGATGAAAAGAACATTCCGGGAAGAAAATGTGCCTGAAGAGCTGATCTATCTTTCTATGATTGAGAGCGGTTTGAATCCTGTTGCAAGATCGTGGGCGAAAGCTGTTGGGATATGGCAATTCATTAAAGGGACAGGTAAACTTTATGGATTGGATGGAAACTTTTGGTATGATGAGCGAAGGGATTTTGAGAAGGCATCACATGCCGCTGCTCGGCATTTAAAAGATTTATATAATGAATTTGGCGATTGGTATCTTGCGCTGGCTGGTTATAATTCTGGTGCTGGTCGGGTTTATCGCGCTATCCGGAGGAGCGGTTCACAAGATTTTTGGAAACTACGGCCATATTTACCACGCGAAACACGCAACTATGTACCACAGTACATTGCTGTAACAGCGATGGCGCTCGATCCTACGGGTTACGGATTCGACATTACGCCTGCTGATTCACTTGATTATGAATATACAATAGTAAATGAATCCATCGATCTTTCGGTTTTAGCAAAGTGTGCTAAGACTGACGTTGAGACATTGCGTGCATTAAATCCTGAACTGTTGCGTTGGTGCACACCTCCCGGTTACAAAGGATATGAGCTAAGAATTCCTGCAGGTAAGTCGACAGTCTTTCGGGAAAATTATGCCAGCATACCAGATGACCAGAAGAGAGATTGGATAATTCATAAAGTTAAGAGACGAGAAACACTTAGTTCTATTGCAAAGCGATATGGCGTAACATCGGGCATGATTGCCGAAACAAATCATCTTATTTCTCACAAAATTTCTATCGGTAAAGATTTGGTTATCCCTGTACCGGCAACTTCAAAGAGTTATGCGGCTGCAATCGCAGATGAATCGGCTGAAAAACCGTTAAAGCGCTCAACTCGGAAATCAAAACAAATAGCGGAAGCAAGGAGTGGCAAATCGAAAATATTGTACCGCATCCGAAAACGTGACACACTTGGTAAGATTGCGGAATGGTTTGATGTTCGTGTTAGTGACATTCGCTTATGGAATGAGATACCTTATGGAAGCTCCATCAAGGCAGGTGCCAATCTTGCGTTATGGGTTCCAAAAGATCAGTCGGAAAAATACGCGAAGTTCAATGATCTTTCGGAAACCGATCATACTCAACTATTAGCTCTGGATGAAGTAAAAAAAGGAGATCAGACTCTTGTGAATTATGGTAAGACGGGATGGATAAAATATCGAGTAAAAGCAGGCGATAATCTTGGTAAAATTGCGAAACATTACGGCGTAGCTTCCGAAGATATTCGAAAGTGGAATGGCTTGCCATCTGCAACCATCAAAGCTGGTCAAGAGATTGAAATTCTGGTTGAAGAAAATGGCTCGACACCAACACGAACGGTATCAGTTGTACAAAAAGATACGATGAAAGGGAAGGATGGAATCACCTATACTGTTAAAAAAGGTGATACACTTCATAGCATCGCGTCAACATTCGGGATTTCCATTACTCAATTAAAAACTTGGAATAAGATACGAGGGAGTCGAATTGTTATTGGGCAAGAGTTGGTGATCAATTCATAAGTTAGTTCCTCGTTGTTCTCAGTTATTTCTTTCCGAAACATTCAAGTTGTATTTACACACAATGTTTTGATTATTTATATCAAAATCGCTATATTATCAAAATTTTTCAAATAGAACCTCCTCCAGAAAACCTGCTGAAAACTGGTTTCTGATTTTGGTAAGGGGGTGAAAACAAATATTATATAAGGAATTGAATGAACGAAGGTAAGATTGTTCAAGTAATAGGACCAGTTGTTGATATTGATTTTTCGGGCGGAAAACTTCCATCTATCTTAAACGCGATTAAAATCCCTCGGAAAAATATCGAGGGTGTTGAGGATGAATTAATTTGTGAAGTCCAGCAGCATTTAGGTGAAGAGCGAGTACGAACTGTTGCTATGGATTCGACCGATGGATTAGTGCGCGGGATGAAAGCTTATGACCTTGGCACTCCAATAGAGGTTCCGGTAGGTCCAAGTACATTGGGAAGATTGATAAATATCATTGGAAAAGGGATTGACAGTTTACCTCCTATAAAATGTGAGAAAAAATACTCCATTCATCGTCCTGCACCTTCGTTCGAGAGTCTTAGTACTCGGAGAGAAATGTTCGAGACTGGAATAAAAGTTATCGATTTGCTTGAGCCATATTCAAAAGGTGGAAAGACAGGGTTATTTGGCGGTGCTGGAGTTGGAAAGACAGTCATTATCACAGAATTAATTCATAACATCGCACTTCATCATGGCGGTTATTCAGTCTTTGGTGGCGTTGGTGAGCGAACGCGTGAAGGGAATGACTTATGGCTTGAAATGAAACAATCCGGTGTGTTAGATAAAACTGCACTTGTCTTTGGTCAGATGAATGAGCCACCCGGTGCACGTCAGCGTGTAGGTTTGACAGCATTGACGATGGCAGAATATTTCCGGGATGAAGAAGGAAAAGACGTTCTTCTCTTCATAGATAACATTTTCCGTTTCGTTCAAGCAGGTTCTGAAGTTTCTGCTCTGTTGGGACGAATGCCATCGGCTGTTGGCTACCAGCCAACACTTGGAACTGAAATGGGTGAGCTGCAAGAACGCATCACTTCGACGAAGAAGGGCTCGATTACATCCGTACAGGCAATCTACGTTCCTGCTGATGACTTGACTGATCCCGCACCAGCAACAACATTCAGCCACCTTGATGCAACGACAGTTTTAAGTCGTCAAATTTCAGACATGGGAATTTACCCCGCTGTCGATCCTTTGGATTCAACCTCAAGGATACTTGAACCTGGTATTGTGGGAGATGAACATTATTATATAGCGAAACGCGTTAAAGAAATTCTTCAAACCTACAAAGATTTGCAAGATATCATCAACATTCTTGGAATGGATGAATTATCGGATGAAGATAAGCTCACTGTTTCACGTGCACGGAAAATTCAAAAGTTCCTGTCACAACCATTCTTTACAGCCGAACAATTCACAAACATACCTGGCAGATATGTAAAGCTCACCGATACTATTCGTAGCTTCAAAGGTATTATTGAGGGTGAGTACGATCATATTCCCGAGAATATGTTCTGGATGGCTGGCGCGATTGAAGATGTCCTTGAGCGATTCAAGAAAGAAGTTGCATAAGATTACGCATGGCAGATAAAGTATTAAACTTAGAAATTGTAACCCCGACAAAAGTTATTTTTAAAGGAGATGTTATCAGCTTCAGTGCCCCGGGTGTGATGGGTGGATTTCAAATATTGTATAACCATGCACCCATGCTATCCGAAATTGGTGTTGGGGTAGTTAAACTTCAGCAACCGAATGGTAGCGAAACTTTTTACGCCACAAGCGGTGGTTTCGTTGATGTGTTGAATAATCGTGTGATAGTACTCGCAGAGACAGTTGAGAGTTCGGATGAGATCGATAAGGTAAGAGCGGAATCGGCACGAGACCGCGCCAGACAAAAACTTGTTGCCAGATTAATGGAAGTTGATTCAATAGAAGTAAAATCTGCGCTTGATCGAGCACTTAATCGGATCAAAGTTGCTGAAAATAAATAATAATTATCAAAAACTTAGCCCATTTCGCTCCAACACAGTTTGGATTGGAATGGGTTTTTTATTGACATTCATCGCTGGAAGAATTATATTTCCGTGCGTCATATGTGACATCATGAAAATTAACTGCCCATGCGACTAACACGCGCTGAAATAGATTTAAGGCATCTACGCAATAATTTTGGCGGAATTAAAAAACAAGTAACCGAAAACGTCAAAATTATGGGAATAATTAAGGCGAATGCTTATGGACATGGGCTGCTTGAGATTGCAAGAGCTTTAATGGGTTTCGGCATTGATTATTTAGGGGTTGGATTTCTTGAAGAAGGTGTAACTCTACGACAAAATGGAATTGATATTCCAATCCTCGTACTTGGAGGTGTACTAGGCAGTCAGGTGCGTGAATTCTTGCAATATGATTTGGAGATTACAGTCTCATCACTTGAAATCGCAGAGCGTATCGAGCATGAAGTTCCGAATAATAATCGGAAAAAAGCTCGGGTGCATCTGAAGATCGACACAGGCATGGAGCGTATAGGTGTTCATTCTGAAAATGCAGCTCAATTTATCGAGCGGGTATGCCGTATGCCGCATTTAGAAGTTGTTGGAATATACAGTCATCTTGCTTCTGCTGATGAAAAAGATAAGGCATTTACATACTATCAATTGGACCGCTTCCACAGTGTTATCAAGAAAATTAGAATGATGGGAATCGAAGTTCCGCACATTCACATTGCCAACAGCGGTGCAATTTTAGATATGCCGGAAACTTATTTTACAATGGTCAGACCCGGAATATCACTATATGGTATCTATCCATCACAGGAAACATCGCAGAGTGTCTTTCTTCAGCCCATCCTCACGTTGAAGTCTCATGTCGTATTCATAAAAGAAGTAGTGCCGAATACGAGTATAAGTTATGGAAGAAAATATTTCACATCAAAAAAATCCCGGATTGCAACCATACCAATCGGTTATGGTGATGGATACAGTCGGAGATTGAGTAATAATAGCGAAGTTTTGATTCACGGTAATCGTTTCCCAGTTGTAGGAATTATTTGCATGGATCAGATTATGGTCGATGTTGGATTCGAAGCGAATGTTCATGTTGGTGATGATGTAGTTCTGATTGGAAAAGATGGAGATCAAAATATTGCAGTGTGGGAGCTATCTAATAAACTTGGCACAGTTCCCTACGAAGTATTAACAGGTATAGCTGCTCGGGTGCCGAGAATGTTTATTCATTAATATGAAGGATTGATTGCACATGCCGAATGTTTATGCGGTGATTATGGCTGGTGGTGTTGGAACAAGGTTTTGGCCCCGCAGCCGGGAAAAAACTCCGAAACAATTACTTGAGATCGTGGATAAAGGTACAATGATTCAGAATACGGTTAAAAGAATCAGCGATCTCATCGAACCGAAGAATATTCTTATTGTCACAAGCAAAGTCCAGAAATCAAGCATCAGTAAACAACTGCCTTCTGTTCCTGATGAAAATATAATCACCGAACCGCTTGGTCGTAATACTGCTCCTTGCATTGGACTCGCTGGTTTATTCGTTCGGAGGATGGATCCCGAAGCAGTAATGGTTGTGCTACCATCAGATCATATCATGCACGATGAAGAGGAGTTCCGGCGTGTTCTTCGTCTTGCCATCTGGGTTGCGTATGAATCGGGTAGGCTGATTACCGTGGGCATCCAGCCGACTCGCCCCGAGACAGGATATGGATATATTCAGGTAGTTGATGAAGACAATAGCACGAATCCATATTTTGCCCGAGGTGTGTTCAAAGTAAAAACATTTGCCGAAAAACCGAACCTCACTGTAGCGCAGCAGTTTCTTGTAAGCGGAGATTTTTTATGGAACAGCGGTATGTTTATTTGGCGTGTTGACGCAATTATGCGTGAAATCAAAAATCATTTACCAGAGATGAATGCAGAACTTATCAAAATTGATAGTGCTATTGGTAGTGAGAAGTATGATAGTATCGTGGAGACAACCTATCGAACGATTCGAGGGATATCGATTGACTATGGTGTGATGGAAAAGGCAAAGGAAGTCTACGTAATCAAAGGAAATTTTGGATGGAGTGATGTTGGATCGTGGGATGAAGTCTATCGGATTTCGGGTAAAGACGAGGATGGGAATTCCGTAACGGGCCAAACGCTCCTGCAAAATACGAAGAATACTTTGGTTCATGCAGGCGATAAGTTTATCGCGACGATAGGTGTTCAAGACCTCATCGTTATTGCTACGGATGATGCTGTGCTTGTTTGTAAGCAAGGTCAATCGCAGGATGTCAAAGAGGTAGTGGATTATCTGAGACGAAAACAAAAGGTAGATTTTCTTTGATTCGAAATCTTTCATATTACACCGGGATTTTAGTTTGCAGCTTTTTACTTACTGGATGTGTTGCATCTCCTCGGTTCACATCTGAGAAATTTATTCGAGAAATCGATGAAACTTATTCAACAGTCGAAGAGGGTATAGCCTCTTACTATGCTGATGAGTTCAATGGCAGACAAACATCGAACGGTGAAACATACGATATGTATCAAATGACTGCTGCCCATCGAACGCTTCCATTTAATTCACGTGTTCGTGTAACAAATCTGGGAAATAGAAAATCAGTTATAGTGAGGATTAATGATAGAGGACCATTCAAGGATGATCGGATTATTGATCTCTCCCTTGCAGCGGCAAAATCTCTGGAGCTTATCGGTTCAGGGACTGGAAAAGTTAAATTAGAAGTTGTCGAGCTTGGTGATTCAAGTTCAAAAAAACCATAAAGGTCACGGAAGAATATGTCTAAGAAACTTATATCCGAACAAACAATTCTCGATGCCGTTAAAAAATCGGAGAGAGTTGTTTTCAGTGAGCAGGGAGCAATCGTTACTGATGCTGCAAAAGATAGAGCAAAGCAGTTAAATGTGCGAATCGAAATTAGCAAAGAAACAAAATCGACACAAACTTTATCTACATCAAAACAGATCGTGCCTATAGGTACGAACGAAACAATAGCAATCGGCAGCGATCACGGCGGTTTTGCTCTAAAAGAGGTATTGAAACCCTTTCTACAAAGTCTTGATTTTAACGTCCTTGATCTGGGGACAAACAGTGAAGAAAGTTGTGATTACCCAGACTTTGCTTATGCAGTTGCAAGTATAATTTCAACAGGCGGGGCATCAAGGGGAATAATGATTGATAGTGTGGGTCTTGCATCTGCAATTGTTGCAAATAAAATAGAGGGAATCCGTGCTGCTTGTTGCTTCGATGAATATTCAGCACGAAGCAGTCGTGAACACAACAACGCAAACGTACTAACGTTGGGCGGAAAAACTCTCGGTGCCGAATCAGCCAAATCGATTACAAAAGTTTGGTTAGAAACACCCTTCAGCGGTGGACGGCATCAAAATAGATTGGATAAAATTTCTGATATCGAAAAAAAACGTGCAAAATAACCCAACCTTTTCTTCTATCGGTTGATGTTGAAATAATAAAGTAGTATATTAGGTATAATAAAATCAGCGAAAGTTATCATTTGAAACAAGTATTACATAAAATAATTGCGTGGTCGGTTGGTATAATTTTTTTACTAATTATCGACGTTCAGGGCTTAACACCCTTAAGATTGGTGAATTACGGATCTATGCTGAATGCACAACCTACGGCATCGTTTGTGCTTACAGATGAACAGAATCTCTTGCTGCGTAAAAAACTCGCAGATGAGGAGATCAATTTAATTAAGGAATATTCTTCAGAGTATGGTATCGATTACCGATTGATCTTGGCAATCATAGAACAAGAATCACAATTTGATAACGAAGCCCAGAGTAGTCGAGGAGCAACTGGATTGATGCAATTGATGCCCGTAACAAGCGCAGAGGTTGCAGAAAATCTCGATCTAAAAGAATCAACAATATCGGGAGGAAATATAAAAAGCGGTATATTTTATTTTGCAAAACTGTCCGAATTATTTAACCAGACTAGTAGAGAAGATCAATTAAGCTTAACTCTTGCCGCATATAATGCCGGTCCTTCTCGTATCTATGATGCACAGGAACTTGCAGCTTACATGGGTGAGAATCCAAGCAAATGGTCGGCTATTCAAAAAGTATTACCCCTTCTTTCAAAAAGATACTATTCATTACACCAATCGGTTTGGGGTGATGGAAAACCACCAAACGGCTATTTTGGTAGTTGGCGACAAACGATTACTTATGTTCAAAACACATTGAAAATCTATCAAGATTACGTTCAAAATAGAAGTTAAAGAGTTTGTAGTGTAGAAATATTACCATCCTTCTAAAATACAGCACCTTACCGAATTATTTTTTCCGAATCGCAAGATTTTTCTTGAGTAAGTAAAGCGATTTTTTACATTTCCACGCGACCAAGACGAAACACTTCTTCGCAGCAATTTGTGCGTACATTAAATTAAAGTTGTTAGAGGTTAAACACAAGGTAAATCATACAGCATTTAAGTTGAGCATCAATTTACACTCATTGAAAACTGTCTCTGAACAGGTCCATGCTTTTCAACCAGTACGGTTTTCCGAAAAATAAATATCTTTGCATCACTTCGATTATTTATTTTAAAAAGTATTAAGAGTACTGCATTTTTCGTTATACCACGATAAATCCTTGATTATCTTGCAGATTTTGAGTATCTTAATACTCAATTTTCATGGTGTCCATAGTTCAGTTTGGTTAGAACGCCAGGTTGTGGCCCTGGAGGTCGTGGGTTCAAGTCCCACTGGACACCCCGAATATTTTCGATTGACGATTTTCAAATTGATAAATTATTAGAGTTGTGATCAATCCTTAAATCGTCAATCTTAAAATTGAAAATTATCCTCGCCCCCATCGTCTAGAGGCCTAGGACACGAGCTTTTCAAGCTTGTAACACCGGTTCGAATCCGGTTGGGGGCACGATGAATTTGAACATAAATAACATTATTAGATATTAAAACGATGCGTGCGATTATTCCTGTCGCCGGATTTGGCAGCCGGCTTCGTCCCCATACATATACCTTGCCGAAGGTTCTGCTCAATGTTGCAGGTAAACCAATCATAGGTCACATCCTTGATAAAGTTATTGAGGATGGTTTTGATGAAGCTACAATTATTGTGGGATATCTCGGAGAAAAAATTAAAGAGTATATACAATCTAATTACTCAATCAAAGTTGATTTCATCGAGCAATCAGAGCCGAAAGGTCTTGCACATGCCGTCTACCTCGCGAGAGAAACATTTTCCGTTGATCCGATTTTAATCATACTTGGTGACACTATCTTCGATGTTAATTTAAAACCCGTTATCGCTGATTCTTTTTCTGCTATCGGTGTCAAATCGGTTAAAGATCCGCGTCGGTTTGGAGTAGTGGAACTTAGCAACGATTTTGTAAAACAGATGATCGAGAAACCAGAGAATCCCACAAGTAATCTTGCGATAGTCGGACTTTATTGGATCAGAAATCCCCAGCTTCTCGCGCAATGTATCGATGAGATAATAATGAAAGATAAAAGAACCAAGGGTGAATATCAGCTTACCGATGCACTTCAGCTTATGGTTCAACGTGGAGATAAAATTAAAACCTTCAACGTTGAAGGATGGTACGATTGTGGAAAACCTGAAACATTACTTGCTACAAATAGGCATTTGCTTGAAAGGATTCATAATTGTCTATCTATGGATGGAGTGGTTATTAATCCTCCAGTTTTTATTTCAACAAAAGCAAAAATCTCCCGATCAGTCATCGGTCCATATGCAACCATTGCTGATGATACGGTCGTTGAAGATTCCATTATCCGCAATTCAATTGTTAGTGAGGAAGCACATATTTTTCGTGTGTTGCTTGAAGATTCATTGGTTGGTAATAGCGCAGTCGTTGATGGCAACTTTAAGCGAATAAATATTGGCGATTCATCTGAAATAGAATTTCATTAATTTAAAGGAACTCTCATGTCATATCTCTTTACTTCTGAATCAGTATCGGAAGGTCATCCCGATAAAGTATGCGATCAAATATCTGATGCTGTTCTTGATTCGCTGTTTGAGCAAGATCCGATGTCGCGTGTTGCATGTGAGTGCTTTGCGACAACCGGTTTGGTTTTGGTTGGCGGTGAAGTCACCACAAAGGGGTATGTTGAGGTTCAGAAAATTGTGAGAAATGTTGTAAAGAATATAGGATACACGGAAGCGGGTGTTGGTTTCGATGCCGATTCGTGTGCAGTTATCTCAACCCTACATTCACAATCACCCAACATTGCGCAGGGTGTGGATAGTGGTGGCGCAGGTGATCAGGGAATGATGTTCGGATATGCTTGTACTGAAACGCCCGAATTCATGCCTATGCCGATAATGTATGCGCACAAGCTTGTGAAACGGTTGGCGGATATTCGGAAGAAAAATCATCAAAAGATGCCATACCTCAGACCGGATGCGAAATCTCAGGTGACAATTGAGTATGAAGGGAAGAAACCTGTTCGTGTACATACTGTAGTTGTTTCAACACAACATACATCAAAAATTTCTCAAAAGAAAATATTATCGGATATCATTGAGAATGTTGTGAAGGAGGTGATACCGGAAAAAATGCTCGATAAGAAGACACGTTACTTTGTGAATCCAACCGGACTCTTCGAGATTGGCGGACCGCACGGCGACAGTGGATTGACAGGTAGAAAGATTGTTGTCGATACGTACGGCGGACGAGCGCCTCATGGAGGTGGAGCGTTTTCAGGAAAAGATCCGACGAAGGTAGATCGCAGTGCTGCGTACGCTGCGCGACATCTTGCTAAGAATATTGTTGCCGCAGGTTTAGCAAGTGAATGTCTCATTCAAGTCGCGTATGCAATAGGTGTGAAGGAACCCGTCTCGATTCATGCTCAGACATTTGGAACGGGAACAATACCTGACATTGAATTGGAAAAAATCATCAAGCAGAATGCTGTCGAAGGTGGAGCAATTGATCTGACACCAAGAGGGATCATTAAAAGACTTGATCTACGTCGACCGATTTACCAAAAGACCGCAGCGTATGGACATTTTGGAAGAACTGAAAAGGAATTTACGTGGGAGAAACTTGATGTCGTGAAATTGTTTAAAAAATATATTTAAAATCATTTAGTTAGAGAGAACAATGGATTACAAAAAAGGTCGATACAAAGTAAAAGATATAAAATTAGCCAACGACGGACGAAAACTTATTGCTTGGGCGGAATCAAGAATGCCGGTATTGATGGCACTGCGTGAAAAGTATAGGAAGATTAAACCTCTAAAGGGTTATCGCATTGCCGGTTGTTTGCATGTTACGAAAGAAACCGCAGTGCTCGTGAAAACTTTTGTCGAAGCAGGTGCACAGGTAAGCTGGAGCGGATGCAATCCGCTCTCAACGAATGATGCAGCGGCTGCAGCGCTTGCTGCTGATGGAATTTCCATCTTCGCATGGCATGGTATGTCGGTGAAAGAATTTTACTGGTGTATTGAGGAAACATTAAAGATACATCCCAATCTTACGCTCGATGACGGTGCGGATTTGATATTCACTATCCACAAAAAACATCCCGAGTTTGCGAAGAAGTACGTGATTGGTGGGACTGAAGAGACAACTACCGGTGTTCATCGTCTGCGTGCTATGGCAAGAGACGGGGCCTTGAAATATCCAGTAGTTGCTGTGAATGATGCTGAAACAAAATGGGATTTCGATAATGTTTACGGTACAGGACAATCAACACTCGATGGTATCTTGCGTGCGACAAGTATCCTGTTAGCCGGAAAGAATTTTGTAGTTGCCGGTTATGGACATTGTGGCAAGGGCGTAGCAATGCGGGCAAAAGGTCTCGGTGCTAACATTATTGTCACCGAAGTAAAGGCGACTGCCGCACTAAAAGCCACACTTGATGGAATGAGAGTTATGAAGATGGATGAGGCAGCAAAGATTGGTGATGTCTTTGTTACTGCAACCGGTGTAAAGGATATTATCGTTGATCGTCATTTTAGGATGATGAAAGAGGGCGCTATCGTTTGCAACACCGGACATTACGATTGCGAAGTAAATCTCAACCATCTCGGTAAGCTTGCAAAATCGGTTAAAGAGATTCGACCGAATAATGAATTATACACTATGAAAAACGGCAGGCAGATTTATGTTCTTGCAAAAGGTCGGCTTGTGAATCTCGCAGCAGCAGAAGGACATCCATCGGAGGTTATGGATATGTCGTTCGCAAACCAGTTTATGTCGCAGCTTCGGTTGGCTGAGATTCATAAACACGGCAAGCGTCTTGAGAATAAAGTGTACGATATTCCGGTTGAACAAGATCAGGAAATTGCTCGCGTTAAGTTAGCAACTATGGGCTTGAAGATTGATAAGCTGACATCCGAGCAGAAGAAGTATATGGATGATTATAGTGCGGGGACTTGAACGGAGAGCGGGCTCTTGCTTATAATGTAATAAAGGTACATAAATATAGATAAATAAATCCCGTCCTCTTTCGAGAATGGGGTTTTTTATTTCCATCTTATGTTGGGGGAATTGCAGACGAATTTTTCACAAAGCAAAACGATATCTTTACAATGACAAAAAGATGTTATGCAAAGCGATATGATTTAGTAACAATGCGATATAAAATAACGCGATGCGAGACGAGCCGTTAACAATGAGCCGCAAGGGGTTCACAATGCGAGACAGGGTATCAGCAATGAGAAAAATTAGGGATACAATGCCCTGTGAGATGGTGCAATGGTAGACAAAACAAGCGCAATGCTTTTCTCGGCTGACACAATGTAATACGCGATGGACACAATGGCAGACGAAGGAAATGCAACGAGGGACGATTTTACTGCAATGGCGAATGCGATGAAATTATGGCGATTTTATGAAAAGATGTGGGCGGGTTGAAGTAGATGTCAATCCCACGGTGGGAGTAAAGAATTATTACATTTAGCCAAAAAAAACATCCTTTAGATTCAGATTGATTTATCTTGTTTATTATGTCAAATTTGGTTAATTATAGATAGAAATATCATCCAATCATCCTTAATGCATTATAACCAAAGTATGAAGCTATTTCTTTTGCGATTAAATAAAATAATAAGAATTAAAAGATGGATACTGAGTTTTTCCATATAGCTTTACTCTTCTACGGCTTTATGCCACTTATCGGATTATTTTTATTCCCGTTCATTCTTGGATTTATATATTCACTTCTTATTTGTTCAGTTGAACAGGTTTTTGCTGACAACGATAACAATGCTGTTCCCAAAAGATCAAGAAAAGTCAAATGGCATCTCAACAGCAATGATCTGATTTCTAATATCACACTTGCTTTATCTCTTAAAGAGCACAGCCCGCCCAATTCTCTTATCACCAGTTACTAATCTCTACGCAGTATCAGTTATACCGTCGGTTCTTTGTTTAGACTGACGTCCGGTTTCGATAAAAATTATTTTTGTTATTTATTTATTTAAATGGAATTCATTATGAAACACTTGTTTTCGATTTTTTGCATGGGGTTAATGTTTGTCTGTATGTTTTCACTATCTATTGCCCAGTGGTCTGCCAACCCCTCTGCCAACAACGCTATCTCTACCGCTGCTAACAATCAAGCGTCTCCCAGCATTGCGAGTGATGGCATAGGGGGAGCAATTATCACATGGGGAGATTATCGCGGTGGCACAAACCGCGACATCTACGCTCAGCGGATCAATAGTGCAGGCGTGGTGCAGTGGACAGCCGATGGTGTACTGATCTCGAACTCGACAGCAGGAGGCAATCAAGGCGAGCCCATCATCGTGAGTGATGGCGCAGGAGGAGCGATTATCACGTGGCAGGACTATCGCAACGGTAGCGACAATATCTATGCCCAGTTAATCAATAGTTCGGGTGTCGTAAGATGGACTGCGAATGGGATTGCCATCGCGACGGGAGCGGGTGGGCGAGGCACTCCCACGATTATAAGTGACGGTTCAGGCGGCGCCATCATTAGTTGGCAGGACTCTCGTAGTAGTAACTATGATGTTTATGCCCAGCGGATCAATAGTGCAGGTGTTGTGCAATGGACAGCAAATGGTGTGGCAATATCGAACGCGACAAACGATCAAACCGCGCCCACGATTATAAGTGACGGTGCAGCAGGAGCAATTATCACATGGCAAGACGATCACAATGACGTCGGCAACGATAACATTTACGCGCAGCGGATTAATACCTCCGGCATAGTGCAGTGGACAGCAAATGGTGTAGCAATTTCAACGGCATCCAGCTTCCAACGAAATCCCATTATTATTGATGACGGCGCAGGCGGTGCCATTATTACCTGGAAGGACTACCGCAAGAGCAACTTTGACATCTTTGCCCAGCGGATAAATAGTACAGGTGTGGTGCAGTGGACGGCAAATGGTGTGGCAATCTCAACGGCGACAAACGGACAAAGCGCACCCACCATTGTAAGTGACGGTGGAGGAGGAGCGATTATCACATGGCAAGATGAGCGCAATGGCTTCGGCAACGCTGACATTTATGCTCAGCGGGTGAATCCGTCTGGTGCAGTCCAATGGACTGCCAACGGTATTGCTATCTGTGGGGCGTCATTCGATCAATATTCTCCTGTCATCGTCAGCGATGGTGCGGGAGGAGCGATTATCACTTGGACTGACGATCGTGGCGGATCTTCTGACATTTATACGCAGCGGGTAAATGCCTCTGGTGCGCTGCAGTGGATCGCTAATGGTGTTGCTACCTGCTCTGCGACATCAAGTCAATATGGTCCCTCAATTACCAGGTTCGGTGTGGGAGGTGCAATCATTACTTGGTATGACAATCGAAGTGGTACCAACTATGATATCTACGCCCAGAATGTCAATCCGGACGGCACACTTGGGTCAGGTACGCCTATTATCGGTGTTGTCTCGCCAAATGGCGGCGAGGATTGGCCTCTCGGTACATCACAACAAATTACCTGGTGGGCGAATGCAGTCACAAACGTAAAAATTGAACTTTCCACTAATAATGGGACAAGTTGGAGCACAATTGTCGCGAGTACCCCTGCAGCGGCGTCCAGTTATAATTGGGTTGTTTCGGGATCGGTCTCAAGCCATTGCAGGATACGGGTAAGTGATGCATCAAATGCAAGTGTGAACGGTGTGAGCAGCGTTGAATTTACCATCCTTCCCATCCTCAGTGCGCCAGGTAATCTGGTTGCGCTCGCAAACGGGGGGACATACCCAACTTCGACAATTAATCTCACCTGGGCTGATAACTCTAACTATGAGGATGGCTTTAGGATCGAGGCAAAGCTCGGTGCAGGAGGAACTTACTTTTTTGTTGATAATGTTGGTCCAAACGTGCACGCGTACTCCGCCATCGATGCGTTCGACACAAACAAGGTGTATTATTTCAGAGTGATGGCCTTTAAGGGTTCCTCATTATCTGTTCCCTCGAACGAGTTTTATGCCCTCACGATGGCTGACCCTACCTATCGGAGGGCGGTTGCAGTGTCGAGTTCGGAAATTACTGTTATCTGGAGTGATAACGCGCTGGGCGAAACAGGTTACAAGGTAGAACGAAAAACAGGGGTGGGTGGAACGTACAGTGAAATTGCTGATCTTCCCGCAAACAGTACACTGCACCATGATGTGAGTCTTGCAAGTGGAACAACGTACTACTATCGTGTTCGAGCATATGCCCTTTCATATAGTCAGAGTGCTTACAAAAATTTTTCAGGATATTGCGGAGAAGGAATCGCCACTACTAACTTTGCAGTCTCGATCGGGTCCGGCCACCAAGTCTCGCCAGTGATATCGGGTACCGGCCAAGCTGGTGCCACCATCAGCTGGGTTGACCTCCTTGATCCTAATGCACCTAACATTAGAACCGTATTCGTGAGGCCGTCCGCGGCAGGTGGCCTGGTTGGCATTCACTGTGATGGCTGGGGCTTTAGAATCTCTACTCGGGAGGTGGGGGGGTATATCTTGACTGGTATTAGTGTCCCTGATGGTGATGGCGGTGCCATCTTCACTTGGTCGTTCAACGGGGATATCTTTGCCCAGCGGGTCAATGCACGTTGTGAACTGATGTGGTATCCACATGATGGCGTTCCCATCTGTATGGCGGAAGGGGATCAATATCTTCCCAAAATCGTTAGTGACAGGGCGGGAGGTGCGATTATCTCATGGCAGGACTATCGCAACGGCAACGGTGACATCTACGCGCAGCGGATTAATGCAACAGGTAATGAACTATGGGAATCCGACGGCGTAGCTATCTGTACGGCATCTTGGCTCCAGAATGATATCCATATTACCAGTGATGGCTACGGTGGAGCAACCATCGCTTGGAGGGATATCCGTGGTGCCACCCCCGACATTTACGCTAGACGCATAAATAGTGCTGGTGAAGTCCTGTGGAGCGACAACGGTGTGCCGATCTGCACAGCGAGTGGAGAACAATCAATGTACGATATCAAGACTGATTTTGTTAGCGGCGCAGCTATCATCACTTGGTGGGATGTTCCACATAACACTTTTTTTACCAACCGGATTGATGCAACTGGCTCGGTCCAGTGGGGAGATTGTGGTATTGCCCTATGTAACGGCGATTTAGTTGACGATCTCCCTCCTACGATAAATGTTGACCACACTGGTATCACCCACTATTACTGGATGGTCGGATTTTGCAGGTTAAACAATGAGCAGCAGATTACAGCGGCAGGTGAGATACTATTTCCAGGTTGCGGCCGGCACGTCTGCGGTTCTAGCGCGTTGATAAATTCTGCTTCAGGCGGAATGAAAATGCAGGATCATCAAGAGATACCCTTGAAAGTCGGGAATATCATCGCGGATTCTCAAGCCCATGCCACGATTACCAGTGACGGTACTGGCGGAGTGATCATCGCTTGGCAAGACTCGTCAATGAACGGCACCGGTTGGAATATATACGCTCAGCGAATTGACTCCGCAGGTGTGGTGCAGTGGGGAGATAGCGGCATTGCCGTCTCGAATGCAGCGAACGATCAAATCTCTCCCGTAATCGTTGGTGATGGTACCGGGGGTGCAATCATCGCCTGGCAAGACTATCGTAACGGCACCGACTGGGACATCTATGCCCAATATATTGATGCAAATGGAATTTTAGATGGTCCCGCTCGTACATTAGCGCTCAGCATAGGCGACGGTTGGAACCTGATCTCATTGCCATTAACCGTGAATAATTATAGCAAATCAATACTGTATCCCACCGCAGTATCTGAAGCATTCGCCTACGAAGGGTCGTACGTTATCGAACAAACGCTTGCAAATGGCAAGGGATATTGGTTGAAGGTCGATGGCAGTCAGGCGATATCGATTGCGGGATCCTTGCGCTTCCTTGACACAGTTGCCGTAACAAACGGGTGGAATATAATCGGTTCGATTTCCACTCCGGTTGACGTTGCCAACATCACCAGCGAACCACCGGGGATGGTCGTGTCCAACTTCTCAGCATATACTGGTTCGTACGTCGATGCAACTACCATTGAACCGGGGAAAGCCTATTGGGTAAAGGTCGGAGGAAATGGATCACTCATACTCTCATCATCGGCAAGCAATGTTCCCACAGCAGCGAAAATCAAGATCGTCGCAACCGATGAGATGCCGCCTCCCGCGCCGGACGGCAATGTTTTGCATCCCGCATCAGGAATCCCGCATAAATTCGCGCTTGAGCAGAATTATCCAAATCCTTTTAATCCTACGACAACATTTAAATACCAATTACCCACAGATAGCAGAGTTACTCTGAAGATATATAACGTTCTCGGTCAGGTTGTTTCAACAATCACAGATGAAGTACAATCAGCAGGATACAAATCTCAAAACTGGAATGCGAACTCTGTAGCGAGCGGTATGTACTTCTATAGATTAGATGCCTTCAGCGTGTCTGAACCAAGCAAGTCTTTCACACAGGTGAAGAAGATGTTACTATTGAAATAATCGTTTTAAATTAAACACAACTAATCATTAAAATATAATGGAGTTCATCATGAAACACACAATCAACATAATTATTCTCTGTCTTCTACTCAGCACAGTATTATGGAGCCAGATACCTAACAAGATTTCGTATCAGGGATTACTCACAACGGTTTCAGGACCGGTTAACGATGGAAGCTACACGCTTAAGTTCGACGTGTATAACGCACCCTCCAGCGGTACACTAAGGCACACCGAAACGTTTTCCAGTGTAAGCGTTCAGCAAGGGACGTTCAATGTGACGCTGGGCTCTACAACAACTCTCCCAGCTATTTTCAGTGAGTCGTTGTATGTGGAGATTATTGCAACCGCTGGTCCATCGGGACTTACGTATCCTCTAATGTTTTCACCACGCTCTGCTTTGACTGCATCACCCTACTCTCTTGCACCATGGTCAACAAGTAGCAGTAACATATTCTATAACAGCGGCAACGTGGGTATTGGTACGACAGTTCCTTCGCACCGGTTGCATGTGTCTGGTGACGATGATATGGTAAAACTTCAATCTCAAACAGCAGGCTCTATTTTCGACGGTATGGTGTTTTACAACAACACCGGTACCCGGCTGGGAGGTATACGATCTCATACATCTGTTGCACAAGATGGACTCGAAAATGATCTTGAGTTATGGTCTGAATCTGGTGATGTAACTTTTAGTCGCGGCAATGTCGGTATAGGGACAGAGAGTCCAGCGTATCCACTTGATGTCAACGGTGGTATTCGTTCAGGCAGTATCTCTGTTGCACCGTACAATTCTACCATCGATCTTCACGGAACTGGGGTTAGTGGAAATTACTGGAGCTTACAACCTACAGCTTTTGTCGCAAATGATCAATTTGGTATAGTCCGTTATGAGGCAGGAAGTGCTGATGCGAGCAAGTCCATTATCCTTACCGATGGCGGCTGGGTAGGCATCGGGACGGCAACTCCGTCATACAAGCTCGACGTAAACGGCATCGTCAATGCCACAAACATCTACAAAAACGGTTCGCCGTTGAGTACGAGCCAATGGACAACAAATGGATCCAACATCTACTACAACTCTGGCAACGTCGGCATTGGGACGACAACTCCGTCATACAAGCTCGACGTAAACGGCATCGTTAATGCCGCAAACATCTACAAAAACGGTTCGCCGTTGAGTACGAGCCAATGGACAACAAATGGATCCAACATCTACTACAACTCTGGCAAAGTCGGCATCGGAACAAGCACGCCCTCTTCAATACTGGATATCAAGGTCTCATCTGCGACAGACGCCTACCAAGGGATTGGCATCACGCGGCATAGCACGATGCTCGGCACGGATTTGACACTGACGATGAATCAAGGCACTCTCGGTGTGCTCAATTTCACTTACCCTGGTTTTGTAGATCTTGTGACGATGGATTTCAACACTCGACGTGTCGGTATCGGGAGAACAGACCCAATTTCCCGGCTCCATGTAAACGGCGATATAAATACTGATGGCATAGTCTACTCACACGGTACTGCATTGATTTCCGACAAGCAATTCAAAAAGGATATTATTTCCCTCTCAAGTGCACTAAAGAAAGTACAATCTATGCATGGTGTGTATTTCAACTGGAGAAGCGATGAATATCCTGATAGGAGTTTTTCCAAAGACCGACAGATCGGTTTCATTGCGCAAGAAGTCGAAGGGATTGTTCCGGAATTGGTTTCTAAAACACCCGATGGCTATAAAAGTGTTGATTACGCCAAAGTTACTCCTTTGCTCGTTGAAGCGATACAAGAACAACAAAAAGAAATTGATGAGCTAAAATCACTGGTCAAGTCGCTTTTAGCAAACAAGAGTAATTCCATAGAAGGGGGTACGCGGTGAAAATACTTAGAAGCGCTGTTTTGCTAATTGAAGTCATAGTTTTTTGGGGAAGCTTAATCGCTCAGACCCCCAACAAGATCTCGTACCAGGGATTACTCACAACGGTCTCAGGACCAGTAAGCGATGGAAGCTATACACTAAAGTTCGATGTGTACAATGCACCTGCTAGTGGCACACTGCGGCATACCGAAACGTTTTCGGGTGTGAGCGTTCAGCAAGGGACGTTCAATGTGATGCTTGGTTCTACAACAACACTTCCTGCAATTTTCTCAGAGTCGTTGTATGTGGAGGTTACTGCAACTGCCGGTCCTGCAGGATTAAGTTTTCCACTAACGTTTTCACCCCGTTCTGAGTTGACTGCATCACCCTACTCACTTGCACCATGGGCGACGAGCGGCGGCAATCTTTTCTATAACAGCGGCAATGTGGGTATTGGGACAATTGTTCCTTCGCACCGGTTGCATGTGTCTGGTGACGATGATATGGTAAAACTTCAATCTCAAACAGCAGGCTCTAATTTCGACGGTATGGTGTTTTACAACAACACCGGTACCCGGCTGGGAGGTATACGATCTCATACCTCCGTGGTACAAGATGGACTCGAAGATGACCTTGAGCTATGGTCTGAATCTGGTGATGTAACTTTTAGTCGCGGCAACGTGGGTATTGGGACAAGCAGCCCGTCTGATTTGCTCACAGTTGGCAGCCCCTCGACGAGGGGTGTAATAAGGGTCGATGGGTCCTCATTGCTACCACCAGTTTTAGGATTAGCTGATACCAGAGTTAATGGGAAGACTTGGGGGATTTATTCAGGTTCTCCATCAATAGGAGATTTTGGAATCAATGATGCCTCTGCAGGTACTGTTCCCTTCGTGATTAAACAGGGGAGCGGCAACGTCGGTATAGGGACGACGAGTCCGTTAAGCAAACTGGATGTGTATGGCAATGCCACACTGGGCAGCGCAACAAGCAACAATATTGCCCTTGATATTCGGGGTCCCAATGCTCCAACAGATCCAAACAGTGCACAAGATATTCGTTTCAGCTTTTACGCAGCTGGCTCATCAGGGATCAGAGGGTATCGAGGAAACTCGTGGGGTACTTCTCTGCAATTCCTGACCACCCCACTTGATGCAGGTGCAGATAATCCACTTGTGAGAATGCATATTTCAGAGAATGGTAACGTCGGCATCGGGATGACAGAACCCATGGAAAAACTTGTCGTTTTTGGTGATATTAACCAAATCGCAATTATTGGAGTTCCTTTTGGACCTACTGGTGTGGGGGTTGAGGGATGGGATTTATCTGGAGGTGGAGGTAGCACCTTAGCGGGGCGTTTTGTTGGAGATGTCAATGTTACAGGAAAATTGAGCAAGGTAGCCGGTTCCTTCAAAATCGATCATCCTCTTAATCCTGAGAACAAGTATCTCTATCACTCCTTCGTCGAAAGTCCGGATATGAAAAATATCTATGATGGCACTATCACAACAGATGTCAACGGAGATGCAACAATTAGGTTACCTGAATGGTTTGAGGCACTGAACAAAGATTTCCGCTATCAACTCACGGTCCTTGGTCAGTTCGCTCAGGCAATCGTGAGTAAGAAAATCGAAGGTAACAAGTTCTCGATTAAAACGGATAAACCAACCGTCGAAGTCTCATGGCAAGTCACGGGTATCCGGCACGATGCGTATGCAGATGCTCATCGCATACCTATAGAAGAAACAAAACCGGATCGTGAACGTGGGCATTATCAGTTTCCCGATCTATACGGTCAACCCGAAGAGAAAAGTATCGAGTGGGCAACTCACCCTGAGATGATGAAAAGTATGAAAGCTGAAAAAGAAAAACGCTCTATCAAGGGAAAGGAGTGAACCATGAACGTACTCAATATCTTATATCGAAATAGAGACAAACAAAATGTTTCAGTGAAAACAAAAAGGAACAGAGTCATGAAATCAAAATTATTACTCATTGCAGTATGCTCGATATTATTATTAAGCAATCTCTACTCACAAACAGCCACACACCCGTGGCACACCGTAGATAACGGTGGTGGTAAATCCACATCGGGAAGTGTAACACTTCGCTCGTCGTGGGGACAACCGAACGTCCAGAAAATGACTGCCTTAAGTGTAAAATTGGAAAGCGGCTATTTACCGGGTCTTCGCCAGCTTATGAATCCTTCCGGCACAACGGCACCTCCAACTCCAACTCTCGCTTTACCTATGAACAGTGCATTAGATCAGTCGACAACAATTAAGCTTAGCTGGCATCCCGCAACTGGGGCGAGCTCGTATCGGCTTCAAGTATCGGTAAGCTCATCATTTGCAACAACGGCATTTGATGATTCTACAGTTACTGACACATCGCATACGGTGCCATCGCTTTTAAACGACACATTGTACTACTGGCGTGTGAACGCAAAGAACATCGGTGGGACAAGCGGATGGTCGAATATTTGGAGCTTCACTACTATCGGCATACCATCAGTACCAACACTTGTTTCTCCTACAGATAATGCCCAGAATCAACCTACAACGGTGAAACTAATCTGGAATAAATCATCACTTACAAGTACGTATGAAGTGCAAGTATCAACTGATTCCTCATTCGCAATCGTGCTGCGGTTCGATTCATTGCTTGTAGATACAACAGATAATATCGCTGGGTTAACAAATAGTACACAATATTACTGGAGGGCAAGAGCAAAGAATATTGGAGGAGTAAGCGGTTGGTCGAATGTATGGCGGTTTAAAACTATGATTGGTCCACCTTCAACCCCGATTTTAGTTTCTCCGCTTGATAGTTTAACAAATCAGCCAACGACGCTATATCTACGATGGAGAACAACATCGTTGGCAACATCATATCATCTACAGCTTGCGAAAGATTCTGGTTTTACATCTAATGTCATCGTTAATGATTCGACACTTACAGATACATCATTTCAAATGACAGGTTTATCGAACGATACAACATATTATTGGCGGACGAGAGCAAAAGGTGGAGCGGGGTACAGTGCTTGGTCGAGCCCATGGAGATTTACTACCATCATGCTTTTGCCAAATCAGGTTACATTAGTTACACCTTCAAACAATGCAGTTATTGGAACTGATTCGGTGGTTTTTGTATGGTTTCAAAGCCAGCCAAAGGTTACGCGATATTGGTTTGAGTTTGCTGTTGATTCATCCTTTATATTTGTTCAAGTCGATACTAACGTTACTGAAACCTTTCTGGTAAAAAGATCGGTTCATAATCAGGCATATTGGTGGAGAATCAGGGCGTTCAACTTAGCCGGGTGGGGTCCATATAGTGAAGTTAGAAAACTGACTGTGAATGTTACAGATGTTGCAAATGAACGCAGCTTACCAACAGAGTTTGCGCTCGAACAAAACTATCCTAATCCATTCAACCCAAGTACGGTTATCAATTATCAGATACCGGTTAACAGTTGGGTAACATTGAAAGTTTACAACATGCTTGGGCAAGAGGTTACAACACTTGTAGACGGTATTCAGGAAGTGGGATATAAATCAGTTGAGTTCTATTCATCCACATTACCAAGTGGTATCTACACGTATCGGCTTCAGGCAGGAACTTTTATAGATGTGAAGAAGATGCTGCTATTGAAATAATTCTATACGATGTGCGACTCACCTCCAGTAAAGAAAATCCCGTTCTCTTTCGAGAACGGGATTTTTTTCTGAGATGCCAATCTCTACTTGTATTGTAACATCAAATTATCTTTTACTGATCAATTCCTCAATCTCATGAATTTCCTTCGGCACATCCTTCGTCATAATTTCACATCCAGATGCGGTTACAAGCACATCATCTTCTATCCGAATACCAAATCCCTGATATTCTGATGCGATACTGTCAGCATTGTTGGGAATATAAATTCCCGGCTCAACAGTCATTACCATGCCGGTGCGTAGCGTATCGCTTGCCCATATGTCATGGACATCAATTCCTACCGGATGAGTAACACCGTGGCGGATAAATTTTCCGTAACCTGCTTGCGTGATAATTTCTTTTGCCTTTGCATCCATGTCCTTCATCGTGATTCCGGGCTTAACTATCTTGATAACTTCTTCTTGAGCACGCAAAACCAGATCGTAAATTTCCGTCTGAGGTTTCGTGAATTTCCCAGATACCGGAATCGTTCTTGTGATATCGCAAGCATAGCCAGCGTATTCAGCCCCAACATCCATCACTACCACTTCGCCGTCTTTCATCTGTCTGCGGTTGTCATTATAATGGAGGATAAGTGAATTCTCACCAGAACCGACTATCGGCGTCCAGCTTGGAAAATCTGCTCCTCCTCTTATCATTTCATACTCAATATCGGCTTGAAGCTCGTACTCCCACTTGCCGGGCTTGCAATTAATCATCGCACGTTTCAGACCATTCCAAGTCAGCTCAACAGACTTTTGCATTAGCTGCATTTCAGTTTCAGATTTTATTTCTCTAAACTTACCGAAAAGCGGTAGTGCATTCTTTACTTTCAGTCCAGGATATTGCTGCTCGAGTTCTTTCTTAGCATTTTTCTCGATAAACAATTTTTTATCGCTAAGCCAATCGTTCACGAAAGGGAGGTCGGGTGCTGAGACGTATAATGTTTTAGTGTCTTTCAGTAGTGTCTTGAATATTTCACCAAATCGATTGACGTTTAGAACAGCTTCGTTTGTTTTAACTTGAATCTTAGAACTATCATTTTTGTTTGAAGTGAAGAGAACAGTGTTCACCGTTTTTCCATCGACTGTGATTCCTCGCGGTGAAAGGATGATATAATTATTCGTTGACTTCAACCCTGTAAGATACAGGAAGTTGCTCTCTTGACGGTATTTGTACTCGACATCATTCGACCTCATCTTATAATCTGCCGTTTTCATTGCAACAACAGCATCCGAATCAAGTGAAGCGAGCAAACGTTCCCTGCGGTTGGTATATTCATCTTGTGAAATGCCGTTTGCAACGGAATTGAATTGGCATAAACCACTTCCTATTCCAAGTAAAAGGAAGATGCTAAGAAATAAGACCTGGCACCACATACTACTTCTCTAAAAGTGTTTTGGTCGATTTGCTTGTGACCGACATCGGGATTGTCATATTTTGCTGACCGGTGATTGCCATTGTCTGTTCATTGTCGCTGGTTGATTCATCTAATACAATGAGACCAAGTTTATGATCAAAGTACACTGTTCCTTTTACTTTGCCAGTTCCTTCAACGAATAATTCCATTCCATTCATCATCATTTTTCCGGTGTCCGACGATGTTCCTGTGTAATCGATCTTAAGACAGTCGTGGTTTTGCTTTTTCTCTTTACCGCCCAGAGTGTATTCAACATTTGAAGTGTGGACAATTTTTCCACCCATCGATTCGATTGTGTCAACAGTTGTTGAATTCCACTTTTCTCCGACTTTTACTTCCTTATCGGGGAGTTTTGTTGGGCTTGCCATCCCTCGCTGTGAACCACCACCCATTTTTCCTTCATTCTTTATTGTATCGATAACCTCGCGGGAAAGAATCGCTCCTATTTTCGAGACTGTAATTTTCGTCCGCTTGCCGATGATGTTATTGAGAATCATCGTCGTATCCATCATCGGGCTTTTAGTTGTATTCTTAGCAGAGTCAACAGAAACGATAAGCGCCGTTTTTCCATCGCTCGCAACGCTATCTACCACAACGCGCATTGTCATATCGCTGGCATTTGTCATTTTCATTTCTTTACCCATCATTTCCTGTGTGATGTTGCTGTTGGTGATGTGACTGTATCGATAGGTTTTTCCTTTTTGGAATTTATACTCAAGTTTGTAACTCTCTTGTGTAAAAATAATGGATACCGAGAGCACTATCGCAATTACTATGAGTGATATGCGTGAATAAAATTTGTTCATACGGACTCCTTGATTAGAATAATTGATTATGTTTGGGATTTTCTATTAAATGATATTTCTTATCCTCGTTTGCTATCCGCCAAGCTGTTCGGAAAACGAGCCGTGCTGCTTTTGCCGCTTTTTCTGCGTTGATCATTTCAGTCTCATCGCTGACCTTATGCAAATCGGAGTGAAGACCGGAATGATAAAACAAGAACGGAATATTTTTCTTCCGGAAACTCATATGGTCACTTCCACCTTGAAGTTTTTCTTCATCGATAAGTGTGAAACCGATTTCTTTATTTTCTTCTTCATTGATTTGTGCAAGGTCCGCACAAGCCGACTCGCTTACCATGTACAACGTATCAATTCCGTTTCGCCCAACCATATCGATATTAAGCATTGCTATTGTATTATCAAGAGGGAAGAGTGGTTTATCAACGTATGAGCGTGAACCCATCAATCCCTTTTCTTCACCTGTAAATGCAATGAATAGCACACTTCGCTTTGGTTCCTGAGTGATTGCACCGAATGCTTGAGCTACTGCCATT